>ENA-UOYD01000140-UOYD01000140.1-marine-metagenome-genome-assembly--contig:-NODE-140-length-20517-cov-3.810470_pt1 | contig 20517 bp, 20 predicted proteins | sample MGYA00238169_ERZ767097 | MGnify/ENA primary metagenome ERZ767097 (study PRJEB28937, sample SAMN06267346) | marine metagenome | isolation source: Columbia River Estuary | place: USA:Columbia River Estuary... | reverse complement strand
GATGATGAAGCGATCAAAGAGTACATCGAAGTCGGTATCGCTGCGGGTCTCCTTGGCGGGGTTATGGGGGGCGCTACGGGCCCGTTCCGTCGTCCTGCGACTAAAGCAACGCCACCTGCGGATGAAGAAACACCCCCTTCTATGTTCGGGCCCGAACCTCTTGGGCCTATGTTCGGTCCCCCACCTGCGCCTCTTGGCCTGCCTGCTCCGCCTCTTGGCCTGCCATCCCCTACGCCCCCTGCCGGTCGCCCTGCTATTGAGGTGATGGACGAGCTAGGCATCCCTAAGACTGCACCGATTCGAAAGCGCCAAGCGGCGGCTCTGGATACTGATAATAAGTTCTTGGCAGAACTTCGTAGGTTTTCTACACTTCCCGGCGTTAAGAAGGACACGCGTACGGCGGTCACCGACTACTTAGCTCGTGCGGCACCGGAGGTTACAGATGCAGAGCAACTTACAGGACGTAACGCAGCGCGAGCTGGAGCAGATGTTCCGGTTGATCAACGACTCATGGGAGTCAGCGAATTCGGAGACGGTGCGGGTAAAGATACCACCGTCGCTAAGCCACTTGACGCGGGACCAGTGGGAACACGCGACACGGCTCCTAGTCTGCCTACAGATGCAACAGGAGTGCAGCCCGATGCAGTAGCTCCTACGCCTGCGGCTCCTGCAGGCGCCCGCACCAGCGCAAAATATGTCGTGTCAACCGAAGACGCGGGCGAAATCCCGGCGCAGGTTATTCGGCTTCCTGACGGAAGCGCCACGGTGTTTACCGACACGTCTACGCAAGACTATCCCGCGGCTTTTGCGGAATCAAAGTCCGACGAAGGCCTTCTGGCTTATCAACTCGAGCCTCTAGGCTATAGAGGTGCCGCTCCTACGCCTGCGGCTCCTACGCCAGCTCCTGTGGCTACGCCAGCTCCTGTGGCTACGCCAGCTCCTGCGCGCGCTACAATTAAAGAAGCTAGGCCAGTGCCGTTTGGGCCTACTACCCTAACCCCGAAGCCGATTGCCGAGGGCAAGACGCTGTACCGTGAGACAGCCCCAAGCAGTCTGAAGTCCCTGCTCAACGCAGACGCACAAGCGGGGGCCATGAATATCTATGTTACTGACAACCCAGACTTGGCGCTTGGGCAAGGCGATAACCGTGGGGCCATAGTAACTTTCAGACCAGACAGTCTAGGCGGGCGAGTTAACCGCAAGCCTTCTGACGGCGCGGGCATAGGCCAAGAATATCAGGTCGATATGACATCTGGTGAGGCTGTAGCTACTATCGCCTTACCGACCGCAGATGCTAAGAAACTCGACGGTGCAACACGTAGAATGCTTAAGCGAGACTTTACGTCAACGAAAGCCAACGGGGTCACTACGTTTACTCGTAAGGGGTTAGAAGCAGCTCCTACGCCAGCTCCTACGCCAGCTCCTACGCCAGCTCCTACGCCAGCTCCTACGCCAGCTCCTACGCCAGCTCCCGCCGCTGCTCCTGCGGCTACGCCAACATTCGACCGTAACGCTATGCCGGGCTCCGAGACCGGTGCGCCCGGGCAGGTAATCCCGCAGCCGGGGATTCGCCCCGTGCAAGGTCGTACGTTGGAGACACAGGCAGCAGCGCAGCGTGCGCCAGTCGCGCAACAGCTTACATCAAAGGCTAAGTTGGAGACCGAAGCGGCACAAATTAAGCAGCTTCTAGCATCTCGCCGCAAGATGACGGAGCAAGCAAAGACCGATGGAGTAAAGCGCAGCGCCCTAGAAAAGCGGCTTCGTACGCGCCTGAACGCGGCTAACTCGCAGCTGTATAACGTAACCTCCTACCTGCGTAGTGAGGCCGGTAAGCAGCAGGCCGTGGCCGAAGGGCAAACCAACTACGTCAACATGATGCAGAGCGCTGAGAACGACTCCCTACGGCAGCAGCTTGCCGACTGGTACCAGCTAAACGCTCCTGCCGACGTGCAAGCCTTTGACGCAGATATTCGTGGCGATAGTACGGGAGCAGCTCGCATAGCAGAGCAAGCGGCCCAGCGCGATCCGACAACGGTTCCGGACAAGCGGAAGCTCCTAGAGCTGCTTAGCATGACACCCGAGCAGCTGAAGAAGAACAAATCCGCTCGTGCGGCGTATACATATTTCAGTAAGACTCGCGACGTTGCCGATGCGCTCGAGAACCTTGCGTTCGATGTAGGTAGTCCAGACGTGCCAAAGCGCCGTATCGGCGCCCCGAAGCTGGGGGCTCCACTGGAGGCATACTGGCAAGGTACAGGCAAGACAGCCGCAAACGATGCGTCTACGTGGGTTGAGGCCAACCTGTCCGAAGATGCTACGGCCTACATGGATGAACAGATCGCCTCCTACATAAACGACAACGCCGAAACCATTGCGGCAGTTATGGATAAAGAGACCATGACTCGCGTGGAGCGGGACAAGGCGGAGACGGCGTATCTCAAGACCTATATTGATGCAGAGACAGCCCTGCGTGGGGCTGAGGCGTTTGAAGACACAACACCGGAAGCGATGACGCGTGAAGAACTGCGCGCGCTCGACAACGACCGCATGGGTAACGACATAGACTTCGCTGAGATCGGTATCGACTTCGGTGACGCACTGATGCGTAGCAAGAACCGGTCGATTTCTTTCGGTCTCCAAGGCCGTCTGCACCCAACGGTTATCAAGGCGCTCCGTGCTGGCAATATGCGTGCTGCCCTGCAAGGTCTTGCGGCTACAAACATAGACCCGTATGTCCAGAACCTCGCCGCCAAACTCATAGAGTATGTGGGTGATACCAAGGTCTTCACGACTGCGATTGACCCGCAGGTCCGCTACCTGCTCACCGAGCGCAACACTGGGCTCGTTAGCCACGGTGCCTATATCCTCATGGATAAGGCCCAATATGCGCGCATGGTGAAGAAGAACTCTGAAGCCTACGCAGCGCAGATGCAGAACTCTATCTTGATCGACGAAGAGACCGGCTTGAATGCCCACACGATTCTGCACGAGATGATCCACGCAGCTACATCAAAAGAGCTGCGGACGAACCCTAACGGACCGTTTGCGAAGCGCATGGAGACCCTGCGTTTAGCGGCTATAGCCGCCGTAGGCCACGAGTTTGACGCTCGTGGAGAACCCCACCCATACGGATTTGACAACGTCAACGAGTTCGTAGCCGAGGCTATGTCTAACCCGGATTTCCAGCGGGTTCTGAGCCGTCTGTTCCCGAACACCAAGCGGGCCTCGGCGCTGACACAGTTCGTGCGCGATCTCTTCAACTTCGTACGTGCAAAAATCCTTAAGCGGTCGGTTAAAGACTACGACGGTGACAGCATGCTCGACGAAGTGGACTACCTCACGCAGTCTGTTTTCTCGCTGGCACCAGAGTATGCCTCGAAAGTATCGTTGTTTGGTGACGCGATGAGCCCCCGGAAAGCCCGCGAGGCGTTCGACACTATGGGTGCCCGCGTCAAAGAGTTCGGCCCAATCGACAAAGAAAAGTGGGACACCTTTCTCGCGGACGGGACTATACCGCGGTGGGTTCGCACCACAAACGCAAACCTGTTTATGCCTATCCGAAACCTCACCGAGTTCGCCAAGAAGTATTTCCCGAACGCCGACGATGTGTACCTACACATTACCGAACAGCGCGAAGTGGAGGAGTACCTCACCAAGACGGTATCTGGTTCGCTCCAGCACACTTCGAACTTCCTCAACGACAACCCGAGCCTAGAAAAACTTTTCCATTCGTTCCGCGTGCGCGCCAGTCGTCACGAGATCGACGTACGGAAGCCGATCGAGTACTATAGCAAGTACCTGATGACGTACTACAGGTTAGATGCGGACGGAAACCCTACGACGCGCGAGGTCGAGCGTTTTGATTCGTTCGAGGCCCGCAAAGCGCGTATTGACGAGGTGAACGCGGCCGAGAAGCTAGGTGCCCTCACCACAAAAGCCCGAAAGCTCAGCGATCCGGACGCGGATACACTAAAAATCTACGCCAACCTGCGCAAAGACTACGACAAGCTGGTCAAAGAGGGCGGCGAGACGTTCAAAGGCGAATACAATCGGATGCTCGGCGTACCGCAGTTCCTGCAAAAAGAAGCCGCTGCGGCTATAAAAGACCATATCGCGATTATGCACCCCGGGGTAGAGAACGCGGCGTCTCGCAACGCCATCCTGCGGGACATGTACAGCAAGATATTCTCGGAGAGGGGCCTCATAGCCTACCAATCCCTGCTGCGTTCTGGTGACTTCAAGCTGACGTATACGGGTATCAACCCCGACACGAACACTACGGAGACGCACTCGCATGGGTTCAAGACTTCCGGTGAGGCTCAGCGCGCTCTCGAGCTAATTAAGGCGCTACCTCCGGAATACAACATAACTATCCCCGCAGAACCTATCGTGCGCCGTACCCCACAGGACCGGATCACCAAAGCAATGGTTCCGGCTGCATTCGGGGCGGAAGTAAACGCGATTGTAGATAAGGCCATGAGGGCTCGAGCGGACCAAGCGGCGAAAGATGTATTAGCCCGAGGCGGTACAGAAGCCGACGCTAAGGCTGCACGAGACGCGGCAACGATAGAGGGGAAGAGTCTAGCCGAGGATATGAAGTCTCAAGTGACCCATCTGATACTAAACTCAATGCCGGAGTCGTCTATCTTCCAGAACTGGCGAGCGCGTACAGGTGTATCGGGCTTCAAGGGGGATGTGTCTCCCCTGAGGACTGCCATGGAAGAGCTGAACCCAGAAGGCGCGGAGATACTCGACGACCCGAAAGAGACCCGCGCCCTGACCGAGGCTAAGATGCAATCTCTTGTGCGTCAGGTAGCCGGTATCCGACAGCGCGCAGGTAGTGCTCGGGTATTGGCCGATCTAAGGGCCCAGAACGCGGTTCTCGCAGCTACGCTACCGCAGGGCGAGTTCGTCAAATCCCAAGTATACTATGAGGCGTTAAAAACCGCACTTGATAACCCCACGGTTAGACGGTCTAGGTTGATTGCTGGCCTAAACACAGGTGCGTTTGTGGGTACTTTGTGGGGCAACATGTCCTCAGTTACTTTTAACCTCATGGGCATGGTTATTGTTGTGGGGCCCAGATTGATCGCGCAGTACGGACCGGTCAAAGGCTCAAAGATGATGCTCAAGGCGCTTGGTATACTTATGGCCTCAGGCCGCACTCGCCTCGAGCCGGTTATTACGGCCGACGGGGAAGTCAGTACGGAGTCGATAGACGCAGGGTTCTTCGGGGTCTCCCTAAAGAACCGCACTTTCGGGGCGGTAGACACAAGTACGGCGTACGACAAAGGTGCGAACCGTGACAACGTGCTGCAGTATCTCGTAGAAGAAGGCACACGCCGGCACTTGTTTAATGACTCACTGCTGTACGACTACCTTGAGACGAACAAGGCGGGCCTCAATAACGTAGCCACAAAGGTGCTCCACGCAGGCGCAGCCCCTATGCACCATTCTGAGCGCTACATGCGTGAGACCACGCTGACGGCGAGCTACTTACTCGAGTTGGATCGGATTGCGGCTAAGAGCGGTACAGACGTACTTACAGAAGCCCAGATGCGTGAAGCGGCTAAGACCGCGGCATATGAAACTGAACGCATGACCGGTACTATCCCCGCAGCGGGTGCGCCGAACTGGGCTCTTAAAGGCGTTATGCCTGCGGTAGCCATGTTCAAACGCTATCCGATAGCAATCGTTAACATGTTGGTACATGACGGCAAACGAGCATTTCCGAGTAAGAGCAGTCTCATCGAGAAATTTGGCGAAGGTACGCCTGAGTTTGAGAACGCTATGGAGAGCCGCAAGATTGCGCGGCTGCAGCTCGCGGGAGTCCTCGGGAGTTTTGGTCTCTGGGCAGGTGCCGCTGGTATGCCTCTGTACGGTGCCATCGCCGACATATTTGATATGGCCTTCACCGACGACGACGAGGAGGGTTTTGACACTCTGACGCGGCGCGCCATCGGCGAGTTTGGATACAAGGGTCTAGGCAACTACTTGTTTGGTGTTGAGATGTCATCACGTATCGGCCTTAACGGTATCTTCTACCGCGAGCCTCTACGGGCAGACGACCAGCCACCGATCTGGAACCTCATCGAGGGCGCAGGCGGGCCGGCGATCAGCCTCTTACATGGGTGGTCATCTCGTAGCCGTGACCTATTCAACAATGGCGAGTACTATCGTGGTGTCGAATCTATGCTGCCTGCGTCCATGCGTAACGTCATGCGGTCATACCGATTCGCCACCACGGGAGGCGCGGAGTCGATGCGCGACGATATCATCTCCGATATCGGGCCGGGACAAGCCGTGGCACAGCTTTTCGGGTTCGCACCATCCACGTATATCCGGCAGTTGGAGCTGAACTCCGAAGCGAAGGAGATCGACACGGCCATCAATAATCGCCGCACTAGGCTACTTAAACGCCTGAATCTCGCTAGAAAGGCGCGAGATAACGAGGAGATTCGCGAAATCATGCGGGAAATCCGGGAGTTTACACGCGACCATCCGTACAACCCAATCACGGATGACACGATAGATAAGTCCGCAAAGACGTTTGCGAATACAACCGAACGCGTTATTCACGGGATGATCTACACGGATAAGAACCTCCCCGCCTTGAACGACCTCATCAAGATGATGGACGAACCGAGCACGTTCTGGAAATAAAAACCCCCGCAGGATGAACCTGCGGGGAGTCAAGGCAGAGAACAACGAGATATGAGAGAGCACTCCATCTGTCGTAAGTCGTACCTTATCAGGTAATTCGCCAGATGCGAACCCCTAAATGTTGATTTTCAACTGCGGTACGGCACTCTAACGTGTAATTTTTCCGTCTGGCGACCGCTCGAGCCTGCGTAGCAGCAAGCGCGGGTTTTAGGGTAGGGACGAAGACTGACATGCCCACGTCCCACTGGTCCCAATCTACCGAAATCGGTAGGCCGTCTGGAAATAGATCGTCAAGCCTAGGCGCCCGCATCGTCCGGCTCAGGCAGCTGCATGTTAATCACATAGGCGTTGATCGCGGACAGCTGCATCTTCGTACCCTTGTCGATACGCACCTTCTTGTACTCCACCTTGTTAGTCTTGGCGATGTCAGCGAGGATACCCTTAGCGTTTAGCTGCTGGTCTACGCACCACTTCTGGAACGGTTTCGGTATCAAGAACAGGTTATGCGTATCAGGTTCCCAGCGAGCGATCAGGGCGCCCCGAGGTGTGGCGTCTGGAACAACGAACTCATTAGCCACTGGATCATCTTTGGCGGCGCGCAGGGTGCTGTTGATACGCAGTACGTCGTTCCAATTCTCCGTGATGTACTGCGTCAAGTACTCAAGGCTGTCGCGTGTATTGCCCTCGAAGTAGGCTAGACGCTCACGAATAAGATCAACCACCAGATCAAACACCCGCGTCATATCGAAATCAATCAACCCGATACGTTTAGCGATCATGCCGCCCGCTAGGTAGGCCGCGAGAGATGCAGACACCATACGGTTTTTAGAGGATAGGCCTGTTAGCGCGTCAAGGCGCTCCTGCGTGGTCTTCAAGAACTGCTTCACTTCGTCCTTATTGTCCACTACCCACTGTATATACACAGGCCCAGCTACGCCGTAGGCCTCCGTGTTGATGTCGTTCTGGAACTTATCCGCCACGGTTTTGGGGTGCGGGTAGATGTAGTCTTTGATGTTGATCTCGAACACGCGCTCACGCTCCGCATCCGGCTGCGCCTTGTTGGCTTCTAGGATAGCCATCATCGAGGCGTTACCCGAACTCACGGCAGTCAGGAACCATGGCTCACCTCGGGTGCGCTCCTCGTTGCTGCCACCAGACATACGCATACGCTGCCGACCTGCGGAGAGAGAATACGCGATGATACTCGCGTCGGAAGGATTACAGTTGGTAAGCTCGTCGATGTAGACCGGCAGGTTCTTCATAACTTCAAACCGGTGGAACGTAGACGCCATCGTGTCATCGTGCTTAATCATAAGCCCGTCGGGCTTACCGTATACTCCGGCAGCGGCCAGCTTCGTGGTAGATTTACCGAAACCAGTAGGACCGTCTAGGTGCAAGAGCATAGCGTTAATCGGGGTGAACTCCATGAGCGGCGCACCGAAAGCGCTGCAGATTATGAGCTGGTGCAGCTCCATGCCGTCGTGGTTGAAGAAGCCGATCATCTTCTTCCACTGCTCCAGTGTCCCCCGCGGCTCCATATACTCTGCTAACACGCGTGTGGTTTTTGTGGCGGGGTTGTGACGTATGCGGCCGGGGAAGTATTCGTTGTCGCCGAGGACGAACGACTTCATGTCTTTAGTCCACCCGAACTGGCGGTGCGACATATCGGCAGGCTCTTTAGCTTGTAAATGATCGACGTAATCCATGATGTAATATCCTATGTTTTCCCATTGTTTCTTGCTTCGGGCTGTTACGCCTTTGGCGCTCAACGCTTCACGCAGCTTATCCATCGCGTTGATAGAACTCTGCGGTACGCTGAACTCGCGCACACCGTCCTGCGGAAGGTGCAGACGTATGACGACGGAGTCTCCTGTGTCCCGATCAAACACGCGTCGGGTGACATACAGGTCGTGGTGATAGACTAAGATGTCGTCCGGATCACCATCATCGTTGACTGCATGTTTGTACACGCCTCCCTTGACGCCCCTGAGGTACGGGTCGGGTGGCTTCGGCACCACTATGATCTCGGTAACGCCCTCCGCCTGCGTAGGCTTCGGTACTTCTACGGTACGCTCCTCGTCAGTCTCTGCTGCTTTAAGCTCGCGACCTAGCACAATCGGGGACTTGATCTTGTTGAAATGCGGACAGCTTGCGCATACTCCGGGATTATAGTCATCGAAAGTAGCGCAGAGGTACGGACCTTTGATCCGCCGTGCCTTGTCTTCCGTAGTGTCAGGGTCGTAGTCGGGATGGTCTTTAGACACCGCATGTATCGCTTTAGACGCATCTTCGCAGTGTGCTGCGATAGACAGCGTAGCGCGCCACAACGGCTCACTAACGTCGGCTTGGTTAGTGGCGGCATGCATAATCTGAGCGCACCCGTCCTTACGGGTCAGTATCATCTTGAAGTTGTTTGTATGGTTCCCCAGCAGCTGTTCCGTAATCGCACGGTGCTTCATAGGGATGTGCATCTTCGGTTTTGTGATCACGTCGCCGAACTTGGACGCGAACTCCTCGAACTTCACCACGCTTTTACCCGCCTGCATTAACACAGTAACTGGTGATGGCGGACTGTCTTTGTGGTTCCGCGTACCCGGTATGCGCAGAATACGCGCCGCGTCTGCAGGGACTACGTAATCCATAGGGAAATTGTGTTGCTTAGCTGAAGCCTTGATCTTGTCAGCTACGGGCTGCCACTCGTCCCGCGTCAAGTCACGGTCCATAACCCAGTATACGTGGACACCGCGCCCACTGCTAACCAGCAGGGGCTTCGGTAGCGCCATACGCATACAGAAATTCTGCAGGGACTGCAGGGCTGTGACCTGATCGGGGTACTCTTTCGAGGGGCCGCAATCTAAATCTAGAAAGAACGTGCGCAGGGCTCTCGCGTTGTCCGCGGTCCGATCTGCATCCGTCGTGAACGTGGCTGTACCGAAATAGGTGTCCCAGCCCTGCTCGTCATAATCTAATGCCGCATCCGCAAGCGCAGGTATTGTTTTGTAGAACTCCTGCTTCTTGCGTCCGGTTTCGCGGTTAAATACCCACAGGCAGTAATGCCCCTCAGTAGCCAACACACGATATAAAAAAGGTAGTGTATCCATTCCGCTGCTCTCTCCCGCCTAGTGTTGGGTAGGCGGGGCAACTGTGCCCCGCCTGTTCATATTAGTCATCCCAACTTGCAATAACGCTCGTTACGGCGACCTCTGTAGGTTTCGGGCCTTCTGCCTTGGCCGCTACCCGTGTTGGTTCAGCGACATCCCCCACTTTCGGTGCAGGTTTGTCGTCGGTGTCTACGACATCGTCAACTTCAACGGCTGCTTTCTTAGGGGCAGCGGCTTCGCTCTTGTCCTGCTGATATACAGTCAGAGTAATGGCCTTCTTAACGTCGTCATGTTCAGCCAGCTCCAACACAGAACGCAGCTCTTCATCTTCCAGAGGACGCGAAGGCTTGAAGTACATCTTCGGCGTCTCGCTGTTCTCGTCAAAATACACGGTCGTAACGAGCCCGATGATAGGCATCTCGTTTGCATCCAAGAACTTAGCGTAGGCTTGCATGCCCATCTTGCCGTCCTTGCCATCACCAAACAGAGACGTAGCAGGAAGCTGCATTTGGTAGACCTTATCGAGAGAGCCTTCCACGGCGACCGCAAGGCGAACACTGAACCGGCATGCGCGGCTCTCACCTTGGCCAGACCCTTTGATATTCATAGGGCAATCGCGGCATGCCACGGCCTTACGCTGCGCAGCGGGTACGGCTGCGTCTGGCTTCTCAGAATCAGGCGACCAGCAGCTAGGCGGTGCAGGGTTCTCAGGGTCATACGCACCTGCGAAGTATGTACGGCCGATCTTGGATGTGCCCAGCACGATGATGTTCATGCTGCCTGACGAGTTAACACGAACCTGCTCGCCGTTAACCATTTCGCGGAAACGTCCGCCCTTGATACTAATGCGACGGCTCGTACCGCCACCACTGCCACCCGATAGGGTTTTGTTGACCGCCATCAGCTTCTGGAACAGGTCTGATGAAATCAGGGAATTGCCTTTAAAGGCGGAAAGGTCGGTGCTCATTTGTCGTTCTCCTCGACTTTGTTGTATACGCTCACGTCAAACCGGTTCGGCGCAGATGCCTTCTTCGGTTCGGAGGCCTCGAGCAAAGCCTCCTCTACCAGATTGAGGTTGAACCTATAGGTACCATCAATCTTGATATATGTACTAGCGGGTATCTTACCGGTCCGCACCCAAGTGCGTAGGGTTGACACGGACACTTTGAAATACTCCGCCACTTCCTTGATAGGCGCGTAATTGCCTGCCATCATTTCTTCCTCACGTTAACGACGTATTCTACGTCGGTGTTTAGACCCGGTGGCACAACTTCTGGGTTCTCTTCCAGAAACTGTTTCACTACGCCTTGGTTTAGCCGCTTCTCTAAGAACTGCGGGACATCATGCTGCATCACGAAACGATGCATAGAGTCCCAATCGCTCGTCCAGTAGCGCGTTTTTGTCGTACGGTAGAAGATACCCTCAGTAGTTCGTGCGCTCTCCACACCGTGCTCGGCACAGTAATCCAAGAGGGCCCGCTTCACCGTGTCGAGTTGATCGGTCAGTGCCGCATCCTCATCCTTAAACTTAGTCGCCAGCTCAGCACGGGCGTCACGGATTTTTATGTACACACGGGTCAGTTTTTCCACCGAAAGATCGGCTATATCAGTGCTCATTGTCGCTCTCCAGCCTAGTTATATGTAGTATATAATATCAAATACTACGCTAGTCAAGCAAATCTTTGTAGAGATCGAGAACTTTTGCATGCACGTCGATACGCCCGTCCAGTAGACTATAAATGCGGCGCTCCACTTGTGAACTCTCCAACTGCACAACGGTACACTTGGACGTCTGCCCTGAGCGGTGAATACGCGCGTTAGCCTGTGCGTATGTCTCGAGAGACGAAGTAGGTGCCCACCAAACTATCGTGTTGGCAGCGGTCAGCGTCACCCCATGGGCCGCAGCTTGCGGCTGGATAACTAGAACCCTCGGGTCAGCCTCGGTCTGGAACCGCTTGAATATCTCGGTCCGGTTACCTGCACTCACATCACCTGATATCGTCTCAGTAGATACACCGTCAGCCCGAAGGCGCTCGGTCAGCATACGGATCGTACTCTTAAAAGGCACGAAAATTAGTACCTTTTTGGAACTCTCGTCGATAACCTCGCGCAGAACCTTATAGCGTTCGGAGATGTCGAACTCTAATGTATCGCCGTCATCCGTATACACCGCACCTGCGCTTATCTGCAGTAGCTTATTCATCTTGATAGCGGCGTTCACTGCCGTGATCTCGGCCCCTGCGGCCTCCATGACCATGTCTTTCTTCAGCTTGGCGTAATACGCTTCCTGCTGCTTTGTCATAGGGACATGTCGTTTGGTGTACACAATGTCTGGCAGGTCTAGGCACTCGTCTTTTGAGAACCGTATCGCTGGCTGCAGTACGCGGTGCACGGTTGACACTGCGTCGGCCTTGTTGGCCCACTTGAACGGTGTGATTTTGAACTGCACCATGTCTCGGAACGATCCGTAGTAGCGTGGTACACCCGACGGGGTTACCAGCTTAGCCAGCCCATACGCGTCCACGGGCGACTGCGCCGCTGGCGTACCTGTCATAAGCCACAACCACGTATCCGGTGTGAGCAGTCGGTGCAGTATCTTCCAGCGTTTACTCTGCGAGTTCTTATAGTGTGAGGCTTCATCGACGATGATGAGATCAAACGCACCGTTCCTAATCTCTTCCTCTACGATACCGATACCGTCGTAGTTGATGATGATAAACTCGGCCGCGCTGTTCACGATCTTCTTACGTTTCGCCGCAGCGCCATAGGCGATATCAACAGTACGGTGCATCGCAAACGTAAATAGGTCAGCCCGCCATGCCGAATCCATAATAGACAGAGGGCACACCACGAGGACGCGGCGCACGAGTTTCTGCTTCATGAGGAAGTCAGCCGCCCAGATAGCGGACGCGGTCTTGCCGGTGTTCCCAGACAAGAAAACACACCCATTGCGACGGAACAGCAGGTATGTTGTTGGGACTTTGAAGCAATACTTAAACCCGTCTGTTGACGGTTCAACGTTCATAGTCGCGTCTGTTCCGCGGAGGTACAAACGTTCGGTCCCTCTGCGAACTTGGACTGTGTATTCGACGCCACCGCGGCGCTCGCGACATGTCACCCTTGCAGTGCCACCGCCGGCGCTCCTTTGCGACGAGAAGGCAAACTGGATGAAGTCAGCAGACGCCTTGGAGGATGTCGAAAACCTCTCTCCGCGTGTTGTGCATCCGTCCCAATACAAAACTTCGCTGGTTATAATGTCGATCTGCTGGGATGACGCTTTCCAAAATTCAGGCCCAAACTCTTTCCACCGTTCAGGTGCGTAGAATGTGAACTTTGAAAATCCGTCTGGGTTACAGGGCTTTTCAACGTATTCGATACCGGCACGATCAAGAATGTCACGCAGACGTAACTTCTTGCGGTCTTTTTTCAAACGCACCGCGCAGTGCTTTGTTCCACTTCCAAAGTACCCATCGGCGATTGTGGCAACAAGAACGCGCAACTCGGCGTCACTGTACGGCATTTTACTTTTTGGGATGTAGCGAAACGTGCTTGGTATTGTCGCAGAAGAAAACGCGATCGTATCGGTGCCGCTCTTTGTGCCACCGACTTCTTCCCTGTGCCCCTCGTGATACATATGGTGCCGCGCTGCCAGGATTTCGGCGCTAACCGTCTCTGTTTTGCAGTGGTCAGACTTACCGTCTTCCAACAACACACGGTGTTCTGGGCTAAGCAGTTGATCAACACCGTACTTGGTTTTTATGCGGATCATGTCCGCACAAGGCAGCTTGACATACTCGTCAGGCTCAACGAACTCGATCTCTTTCAAGGATGGGTCATACTGCGCAACCTTTCCGCCGGTGTACTCGCTGATCTTAACCCAACCTGTCGGAGACAGGTACTCGGTCTCGCTGTCAACGCAGCCCTGCTCATTAAAACAGAACGCGCGTTTGTTCATCGTCAGGAACTCAGCAGTCGTGCGCTGGTGCGCCATCGGCTTGTGTTGACCGGGCCAGTCGTAGCGGCCAGATATCGGTGCGGGGGCCTTGATATTCAACTCGCGCAGGGATCGAGTTTCATCGACACCCCAGTGCACCAGCACCTCATTGGGCCCTGTTTGCTTGCTCTTCGGGATAACTGTAGTGACAGTTGTTGGATTGCGCAGCTGCAATCGCAGTGCGCGGTTATCGACTATTTCCATGGTGCTCTCCAGATATTATTTTATGTCGGCTATTCCGCCGCGCTTACCCCCACCTGTGGAGGATCGCTTGTTTGTGTAGGCATCGGCTTCTTCTTTGGTAGCGAACCGCGGAAGTCGGCTACCGGTATTAGCCTCGTGTGTGAGGGCCATATCTAGGGCTTGCGACCCCAACCAACGCGGCTGGCTATCTTCGCCCCACCATATCTGCGGGTATACGATCCAAGACCCATCTTCGAGTTGTTCGGTTGCAGTATATTCTGTTGCCTCCATGCCGCCCGGAAGCTGCGCGGGGGTGTTCTTTTGTGGATCGAACGGCGTTAAGCCGAGCATGTCTCGTAGTCCGTACTTCATGGATCAACCCTTCTTCTTCTTCTTGGGGGGCTTACTCAATGCACCACCCCGTGCTCGGTTCTTGCTAGGCGACTCGAGGCGTACCCCATCGGAGTTGCTGCCGCCCCGCGCTAGGTCTTTCCTGTGGCTAAGGTCGAGACCCTCACGCGCTTTCTTACCGTGCTTCTTATCGAAGGCTCGACGTGCTTTGGCACGTTCCGCACGGGGGCTCTTCTCGTCGCGTTGCTTCTCTTGCTCCCACTCTTTTTTGTAGGGGCGTGGTTTGTTGACGTATGGCATGGTTCACCTGCTTTGTCCGTTGTGCGGGCATTCTACCACAGGACAGTGCTTACGGCATAGGCCACTTGGTATTGGGTTCCACACGTCTGCCTCATGTGCCTTCTCCATACGCGCATACTTCTTGATCCACGGGGACCAGAGGGAGTCATGGTCGCTAGCATTATAATCGGCGGGTATAAACTTGTCGGCGATCACAAACAGTAGTCCTGCCTTAACGCGTTTCACAGTAGGGAAGTGCGCCATAATAGAGAGAGCCATAAGCTGCAGCTGTCCTGTGTCGGCATAGCGCGCTGACTTACCTGTCTTATAGTCAATGATGAACGCCTTCTCCCCGTCGATGATGCAGAGGTCTACGATACCACGGAACCATACGTCTTTGTCAAAGAACCCGCACGGTGTCAGGTCTTCGCGTAGTCCCATCTTGAGTTCGCAGTGCTTGTCTCCGGGTTTTACCTTCAGTGCATCCAGCATACCTTGCGCAAACGAGAACCGCCCCGGAATCGGAGTGTCATCTCGCATGTAGTTTTCTGCCGCCTCGTGAAACTCTGTGCCGTAGCGCGTAGCCTCAGTCTCTCGGAACGGATGCTCCTTCATCACGGTGACGTGATAGTATTGCTTCGGGCACGTCTCGAAGTTCTTCATCCTGCTGTAGGACCATGCGCCTGCTTTACTCATGCTTGCTACTCCTCATATTCCAGTCGCGCCTTCACCACAGCGCGTACGTTTGCGTCGGTGTCGTTCTGCATAAGTACCAAGCTGGCCATGGGTAGTAGCCTGTGGGATGCGGCTATCTGCCGCCCGCGTTGGCAACTAGAAAACGACAGCGAGACTAGTAACTCTACAATGCGCGGCACCACGGACGGGTGCGGGTCCAGCCCGATCATCGTCAGCTCCCACTTGAGCGCGTCGTCGTCATCAACTACCATATCGTTTTCCTACATCTGATTCACAGTTAACGGGCAAGCCAGCGGCCCAGTCGGGTGTCCAACGCATACATTGTTCGATGTACGCTTGGGCTTCTTCGATCTCTTCGTTGCGTACACAGGACACAACGGAGTCGTGAACAGTTAACACCACCCGATACCTTTTGGCAATCTTTATCATCTGTTCACCGACAATAATACGTGCCAGCGCCTGCGTCACGTTCTCGATAACCTTCCCGCCGTAGATGTGGTTTGGGCCTCGGCGAGTTTTATAACTGTACTCGTAACCACGCTCGCCTTGCTCACCCTTGAGGTCAGCGTAGTTGATGTACAGTCCGTTCGGTAACCCTATACCAAATCGGTCAGCGTCCACGTTCAACACCCCAGCCCGCCCAAATTGCACAGAGTCACCCTGCACCATACAACGTATCGTGGTGTCCGCCTGTTTCCACAGGCCGCTAATCTTATCGTTCGTCTGCCGATAAATGTCGATGATCCGCTTGGCCTCGTCGAGTTCAACCTCGACACCTGCCTGTAGCTTAAGGAACAGTTGGAGTTTGTGGTGCCCAACGCCGTAGCCCGCGCCCAAGATCACGACCTTCCCCACCTGCCGCTCTTGGTTGTCGATGTCGGCCTCGTCCTTACCGAATATCTTTCCGGCCATGCGCTTATAGACGTCACCGTTATCGGCGAATGTCTGCACCACATCTTCTTGCTCAGCCAGCCATGCGAGCACCCGCGCTTCGATCTGTGCGGAGTCGGCGTCGATCAGGGTGTATCCTGCGGGGGCCACGATAGCCCGCTTGATCTGCTTCGCGTTCTGCCCACGGCTCGGCAGGTTCTGCAGGTTGATCTTATCTGACCCACCCCAGCGACCTGTGTGCGCTGCGTAATAACGTATTGGTACAGGTAGCGAGCCGCGCTTGGCGATACCGATAAACCTAGCGGTGCGCGTCTCTTCTATCGTTGACTTGTTTCCTAGACGTGCGGCCATAAGCGTCTGCACACAGTCATCGTCATGGTCCAGCAGGGCTATGAACTCCTCGTCGCCCTTGGCGAAGGCGTAGGTCTCCTTGCCTGTTGTCGGGCTAATCTTCATGGGAGGGGTCACATCTAGTTCACGCAGCATATCGGCGAACTTGTTGTTGGACATGAGGTCTTTCTTGTCGAGGATTTCCGCATCCGTGAGCAGTTTCTTCTTGCGTTCTATCACGCTAGTCAGGTGCTTCTCGAGGTGCGCTCGGTCCAACTCCAGCACGGGGTCCGTGAACATACGCAGGGTCAGATCGACCAGCTTTAGTTCGTCTTGTGGGAACCCCGCGGCCATCATCTTGTTGAAGATCATATACGTCAGGTCCACGTCGTTGATGCAGTATTTACCATACGCGTCGATCTCCTCCTGCGTGAAGTCAGTGCGGCGCTTGCCCAAGGCATTCAGCACCTCTGTGCCCTTCTTACCTACCCCGTAGCGTTCGGCCAGTGCTTTCAAGCTATGAGACACCTCAACACCGTTCAGCGCCCGTGACATGAGCATCGTATCCGCCAACGCTTTCGGCTTAATACCGCATCGCCATGACAAGATCGCGCCGTCGAACATAGTGTTCTGGCAGAGCATCATCGCGTTATCCCAAGGAAGAGAATGCAGGTGGGCCAGAATCTCGCTTGCCTTACCCGTCACCCACACGGCAGGTTCGTCATCCACTTTGGTAGACACACCGATAACTTGAAACCGCGGGTCGCGTATATACTCCTCTGTCGTCATCTTGGAGAGGCTGTAGTCCCTATCGTAATAGGTCTCAAAATCTGATGTAATTAGATGCATTTCGTTTCCTTTTCCGTTGCGCCTAATCTGGCGCGTTGCTATTAATCTTTGGTGGGGCGCTCAATGGCTGCAAACGCGATTGTATTGGTTAACGTGCTGCCAAATGCGCTGTCGTTCCGACTCATTTTAACCTCGCCCCACACGATATCTCAGACAGCTTCGCCTCGGCCTTACGCCATGCCGCCTCAAATTCTGTGGCGCGGTCCTGCGCTTCAGCCAGCCTCGCCTCGGCAGACCATGCTCGTAGCGCCCACTCCTCCTTGGTCATTGCGTCTACTCTGTAGTCAGCCATTGTCTTGCTCCTTAACTACATTGCGGATTTGGCCCAGCGCTTCAGACAGGGCTGCGCGGGCTAGTTTTCCCTCCGCGGTTTCGCTGCATCCGATAAAACGCAAAGCCCGTCCCAGCGCCTCCACCCGCGCCTTTAGGGCAGCGTTCTCTGCGGTTAGCTTGTCGTGAAGGTCGGCGCGGGTGTATTCGGTTGCATCACTGTATTCTTTAACCTCGTTCCAAGTTGATAGTGTAATGGCGTCGAAACCTTGGCCGTACTCACCTTCTGGGTTAGCCCAAATCCGCTCTGGTGCTTCATTCGTCATTTTGTAAACCTCTCATATATTCGCCGCGCTCGTTGGCGGCTTCCTCGGCACAGTCGCAGCCTACATCGTCGCAGATCGGGCATGGCGCTTGGCTGGCCTCGTATGCCTCGATTTCTGCGAGGTGCGCGTCTATCGCGTGTTGGTTTCCGTCAGTCATTGCAAACCTCACTCTGTTCGGTCATTTTGTCTCTCCCTCAATCATCGCGATGCTAGACACTGCCAAAGCTGTCGCGACGAAATCGCTTATTTGAACCTGCGCTGCGGCGGCTATTTCATCACCAGCAAGAGCCAAAATGCGGTTTGTGGTATCCGCGCTAAGTTTTACCTGCATTGAGTTTTCGTTATGGCTGACCTTCAATTTAGCGGTGTATGGGTTGTCTGGCCCCGCATCGCGGTATGTGTGCGTGAGTCCGATTGTCAGGCTTTCAAGTTTCATTGTGCCTCTCCTTCTGTGGTCTGCGCCATTTCTGCGGCCAGCGCAGCATAGCCGATCAGGTCCACAAGATTGTCGGCGTGGGCTGGGTTGCCCTTCGCCCGCGCTGTTTTGAAAAGCGACATCATCATGGCGACATCGTAAGCTGAGACTTCGCGATCCAGCCAGACGCCCCACAGTTTGCCGATCAGCGCGAAGCTATCCTCGGCCTTGCCGTGGGTCGCGGCCCTGTCCTGCGTGATGCATTGCTCGGCTTGACGTAAGACCTCGCTGCGGTGAGCGTCGGCTGGGGTTAGATCGCTATCGGCCATTGTCGACGTCCTTCAGTGCTAGAATTGCTGCTTCCAGGGCCGCTCTGGTGACGCTGCTTTTCGCGTAAAGGTCAGCCACTGATTTCGGGATGCCAGCGAGAGGCACGATGGTGTCTATACCGTCGATTTTGATGATGATCGAGCGGGGGGTTTCGGTGGTCATTCTATCTCTCCTCTTGCTACGGGGCGCGGGCTGGCGCTGGGGGCGTATGTGCGGACGCATTGGGCGTAGGTCTTGCGGCCACCGAGCGGTGGCGTGGCCTCTGCGATGGCGACCAGTGCCTCTCCGCACGCCATCTGGCTGGGATACTCAACGCTGTAAACGTCCGATCCGATATGGACCAGCAAGATCGTGGTAAGGGGCATCATAGGTCTTCCTCACAAAATAAGCCGCAATCTGGCATGGTTTTAAGCGGGTTGCCCTTTGACTTTGGATCAAGTTCGTCAAGAAATATCCGCTCGTTCTTCACCCGCACAAGCCTTGCGCCAAGCCTGCGGGATTGCTTCGCCCTCGCGTCGAACACTTCTGGAAACTCGCGACGCACAAGATTCCAATATGTCGGGCTGGTCGCCTTCACGCAGCCAATGCAATTCGCGTTAGGAAAGCCGTGGCTGTAAATCGCTGGCAACTTTATTCCAGCGCTGCGGATCATGTTCGCACAATCGTTTTTGGTCAGACCCGCATCAATCAGAACGGGCAAAACATTTTCGCGCTCGGTGAGAATGAACCGCTCATGCCTGTCGCGCTCGTCAGAAGTGAATCCCAAGACGTGCCAATCAACGCGGTTAGATTGTTCCCACTCCTGCCGCGCACGTTTTTTAAGTTCAACGGTACAAGGCGCACCGTGGGGGAATGACATGCCTTTACGGCGATCAAAGACGTCCACAACTGAGGCTAGCGGGTATTTTGAGTTTGTGGCGTATTCTACGTCAACCCCAGCCCACTCCGCAACGTCTTGGGCAAAGCGGAGGTTATCGGGATGCTCCTCCGCAATTGGATTGTTTACTGCCCTTACATTATCACCTCCATATTTCTCCACAGTTAGCTTGAGCGCCGCCGCGCTGGCGGCACCGCACGAAAACCAAACCGCAATTTTCACGTCGTCGGTCATAGGTCGTCCTCCTGTTCAAACCAGTATTCGATGAGATTGCGGCGGTAGAACCTGTGCTGGATCAGCCCCCGGTTTATCAACCCTTGCAGCGCATACTTGACGCTGTAGCGGGACGTCGGCAGATCAGACCCTGAGATGGCCTTCGTAATGTCCGTCAGGATCATCCGCGCAGGCGCGACCGATTGCAAGTGCGCCAGCGCCATTTCGCCCAGGGACCGCGTGCCGTCTGCGCGTGCGCCCATGCTTGTCTGCGCCTTCTTTGGTGCGCCCTTGAAGTGACCTTCGGCCTTCGCTTGCCGCTGCATCGCCCGCCCGATCAGGCTCTCGTGCTTCGTGGCCAGCGCCCTGTCTAAGTTGAATGCGCTGATCATTGGTTTTCCTCCATCATTTGTATGCGTTTGCCGATCCACTGCATGACAGGTACGGCCATTGAGTTTCCCATTGCCTTGTACCGAGGCCCGTCTGGGCAATCCTCTGGTGCTTTGTTGCGCCACGCGATCTGCGTGTAGTCATCGGGGAAGCCTTGCAGGCGCTCGCATTCGATTGGTGTTAGGCGGCGGACGGCGGACGCTGGCGTGGCGACGCTTGTCGTGTGCTTGACCGATAGCGCTGGCGACAGGTTTACCGTAGACGCCGATTGCGTGCCGCTCATCTCAGTGGGGAATGCTAACAAATGACCCTGCGATGCATCTTGCACGCTTATTGACTGCCCAGTTCTGGCACAGAGTG
>ENA-UOYD01000137-UOYD01000137.1-marine-metagenome-genome-assembly--contig:-NODE-137-length-20787-cov-3.344809_pt1 | contig 20787 bp, 20 predicted proteins | sample MGYA00238169_ERZ767097 | MGnify/ENA primary metagenome ERZ767097 (study PRJEB28937, sample SAMN06267346) | marine metagenome | isolation source: Columbia River Estuary | place: USA:Columbia River Estuary... | reverse complement strand
AATATTTTCGAGCTAAGGACTTATACTCTTCATGTAAGCAAACTTAACAAAGCTACATAACATGGATAAGAAAAGAAAAGTGACCAATCAATTTATTAAAAAAAGGTAGAAACCTATTATACACTCTGACATTACCAGGCGTTATATCTTTAATAAAAATTTTAAATTTTTATTAGAAAATGCAAAATCTGCTAATATATATATTCCAGTGGATTATAAAAAAAAACCTCAGCCATATTGTGGAATGGATATAACAGATAATCCATATTATGATTTTAAATAAATATTTTAAAGATGAAATTTTTGAGTATGAAATTATTAAAGGAATATTATCTTTCAAATCTATATCACCTATATTGCGGACAAAAATAAAACTAAAAAAAAATATTATTTTAAAAGATTTTAAAAATAATAATATTTATATTCGTGATATTATATAGTTATGAGAGTTATTGCTATAGATCCTGGTTATGACCGTATAGGTATAGCTATTATAGAAAAGAAAAAAAATGGAGATGAAAAGGTACTTTTTTCAGAATGTTTTTTAACAAATAAAAAAGAAGATGTAAATAATCGCATTTATTCACTTGGCTTAAGGATTAATGAATTAATAAAAAAATATAAACCATCATTTTTAGCTATTGAATCATTATTCTTTTCAAAAAATACTAAAACAGCTTTGTTTGTTGCAGAAGCACGTGGAGTTATTATATTTAATGGATTAAAAAATAATTTATTAATTTATGAATATACACCAAATCAAATAAAAGTAGCGGTAACCGGAAACGGAGCTGCGCATAAAAAAGATATATTATTTATGATTCCTAAAATTATTAATATAGATGTTAAAAATATGATAGATGATGAGTTAGATGCTATTGCTATTGGTTTAACTTTTTTAGCTTCTTATCGTAATTATTAAAATCAGAAATATCTGATTTTTTTATTTATTTAAATTAATAGCTATGTATAATAAAAATATGAATAAAGAAATAAGAAAATTAAATAAATACGAACGAGCTTATTTAAACAGAGTTAAAAAACTCTATAAAAGAAAATACCACTAAAGCGTATGAGGCAGGTTGTAATTTAGTTCTTCATTGTAGTGGTAATTTTAGAGAAATGTCAGTTGTAGCGAAGAATTCTCCCATCTTATCAAATTTTATAATTAAAAAAACATCACAATTTTATAAAATTTTAAGTTAGTATTTGTTTATGTCTGAGTCTGATTCTGTTTTATTTAATGTTGATATTAATAACTATAATGGACCTCTTGATGTTTTGCTGGATCTTGCGAAAGCACAAAAGGTAGATTTAGAAGAAATATCAATAACTAAATTGGCTGATCAGTTTCATGATTATATTACAAAAGAAAAAGATTTAAATTTAGAAATCGCTTCAGAATATTTGCTAATTGCGACTTGGTTAATATATTTAAAATCTAAATTACTCTTACCAGATTCTGAAGATGAAGAATTCAAAGCCATTGAAGTAGCAGAAAGATTAAAATTACATTTAAAAAAACTTGAACTTATAAGAATTTTGTCTGATCAAATGTTGCAAAAAAAAAGGTGACATTTTGACATTTTTATAATAATGGCAGTACTTTTGCCAACTAGTTTTTGTATTTGATAAATAAAATGCGACAATGAGTAAAAAGGACAAACAGAAAGATATAGAAAAGGAGCAACTTCATAATGTTCAAAACAATACTGAAACTGCCGAAATAGAGCAACAAGGTAAAGAAGAGCAATCAATAGAAGTGAAATTGCAAGAAGACCTAAAAATAGAAAAGGATAAGTTTCTTAGATTATTTGCCGAATTTGAAAATTATAAAAGACGAACTTCAAAAGAGCGTGTAGAACTTTTTAAAACGGCTAATGAAGACGTCATGAAGGCGTTATTGCCTGTTTTAGATGATTTTGATAGGGCATACATTGAAATATCAAAAACACAAGAAAAGGATCTTTTAAAAGGGGTTGAATTAATAAGTAATAAATTAAAATCGACTTTAGAACAAAAAGGGTTAGCTCCTATAAAGGTGGCTAATGGTGATGTCTTTAATGCTGATAATCATGAAGCTATTACTCAAATACCTGCTCCTTCAGAAGATTTAAAAGGAAAAATAATTGATGTAATTGAAAAAGGATATGCTTTAGGTGATAAAGTAATCCGTTTTCCTAAAGTGATTATTGGACAATAAGATATTTACATGGCAAAAAGAGACTATTACGAAATTTTAGGTATAAGCAAAGGGGCTGGTGCTGACGAGATAAAAAAGGCTTATAGAAAGATGGCAATAAAATACCATCCTGATAAAAATCCAGATAATAAAGAGGCTGAAGCTAAATTTAAGGAAGCTGCAGAAGCTTATGAAGTTTTAAGCAATGCTGATAAAAAGGCCCGTTATGACCAATTTGGACATCAAGCTTTTGAAGGTGGTGGCGGATTTAATGGTGGCGGTATGAATATGGATGACATATTCAGTCAATTTGGCGATATTTTTGGAGGTGCTTTTGGCGGAGGTGGATTTTCAGGATTTAGTGGTGGTGGTCAACGCAGAGTAAAAGGAAGTAATTTGCGCATTAGAGTTAAATTGACTCTTGAAGAAATTGCAAACGGTGTTGAAAAGAAAATTAAAGTAAGACGAAAAGTTCAAGCTAAAGGAACTACTTATAAGACGTGTACAACTTGTCATGGAAGTGGTCAAATAACCAGGATAACCAATACTATTTTGGGTAGGATGCAAACAGCTACTACCTGTAATGCTTGTCATGGTGCTGGTCAAATTATTGATAAAAAACCTGCTGATGCTGATGAACAAGGTTTAAAAATTGCGGAGGAAACAGTTTCAATTAAAATTCCCGCAGGTGTAGTTGATGGTATGCAATTAAAAGTGGCCGGAAAAGGCAATGAAGCTCCTGGTAATGGTATTTCAGGAGATCTTCTGGTAGCTATTGAAGAAGAAGCTCATGAAAGTTTACAGCGTGAAGGTGATAATTTGCATTATGATTTATATGTTAGTTTACCAGATGCTATTTTAGGTACTTCAAAAGAAATTGATACGGTTACTGGTAAAGTTCGTATAAAAATTGAACAAGGCGTACAATCTGGAAAAATATTAAGATTACGAGGTAAAGGAATTCCAAGTATAAATGGTTATGGTAGAGGTGATTTGTTAGTTCATGTTAATGTTTGGACTCCAAAAACATTGAGTAAACAGCAAAGAGAATTTTTTGAAAATATGCGTGAAGATGAGCATTTTACTCCAAAGCCAGAAAGCACTGACAAGTCCTTTTTTGAGAAAGTAAAAGATATGTTTTCTTAATTTTAGGCTTAATAAATGGGTGTTTAAGCAAAAGTTATCTTATTATTTTAGTAATTATAAAATAAAAAGTTTTATATTTGAATATCACTATTTTTTAGTGATATTTTCTTTTTCATAGCAATTTTTTTCCCATCCTTAATTCATTTTAAGGGTGGGTTTTGTTTTTGATTCCGTTTCCAAATATTTATCATTTTATTATAAATGTTAATAGGTAACATTTAATATATTTACACACATGTCAATTAATAACAAGAATGAGTAACATATTAGAAGTCCAAAATGTTTCTAAAAATTTTGGATCATTTACAGCCCTGAACAAAGTATCGATTTCAGTTCCCAAAGGGAGTATTTATGGTTTATTAGGCCCCAATGGCGCCGGAAAAACAACTCTTATTAGAATTGTAAATCAAATTACCATGCCAGACTCTGGTCAAGTATTTTTAGATGGAACGCCATTAAGCGGAGTCCATATTAAAGATATTGGCTATTTGCCAGAAGAGAGAGGATTATATAAATCTATGAAAGTGGGTGAGCAGGCGTTATATTTGGCCCAATTAAAAGGGCTGAGTCATAAAGAAGCTAAAGCCCGATTAAAATATTGGTTTGAACGATTAGAAATTGGAGATTGGTGGAATAAGAAAATTCAGGAGTTATCAAAAGGAATGGCACAAAAAATCCAATTTGTAGTGACTGTTTTACATCAGCCTAAATTGTTGATTTTTGATGAACCATTTTCTGGTTTTGATCCAATAAATGCCAATTTAATAAAGGATGAAATTTTAAAATTAAGAGAAGATGGCGCTACGGTAATTTTTTCAACACATAGAATGGAATCTGTTGAAGAGTTATGTGATGACATTGCTTTAATACATAAATCAAATAAAATTCTTGACGGTAAACTGGTTGATATTAAGCGTCAATATAAAACCAATACCTATGAAGTTGGAATTTTAGCTCAAAACAAGGAAAATCTGGAACAAGAATTATCAAAGAAGTTTCAAACATCAACGGCGAGTTTTAAAACATTGGGGGATGAGCTAAAGCTAAACATAAAATTGACAGACGTTGAAAAACCAAATGATTTATTGGGTTATTTATGTAATCAAGGTCAAGTTTCCCATTTTGTAGAATTAATACCTAGCGTTAACGAAATATTTATTCAAACAGTAAAGAATCATTAATTATGAACCATTTACCACTCATTATAAAACGAGAATATTTAACTAAGGTTAAGAATAAATCATTTATTGTGATGACTATTTTAAGTCCAATCTTAGTAATTGTTCTTATTACGGTTGTAGCCTATTTGTCTCAATTAAATAACGATAAACAAAGAACCATATGCATTCTGGATGAAACCGGGTTAGTACAGGATGTTTTTAAAAGTGAAGATAATACCACCTATAACATATTGGAAAATATGTCGTTAGTAGATGCTAAAGAATTGGTGAGGCAAACTGAGGCATATGGATTGTTGCATCTTCAAGGTTCAGACAATCTTGATTCAATATCTGCTCATATTAAATTCTATTCAGAAGAGTCTCCTTCATTAACTATAATTGCAAATTTAGAATCTAAAATTGACAAAAAGATTGAAAATTTAAAACTTCAGGAAAAAGGAGTTGATATCGCAATGATTGAAGCATCAAAAACGAATGTTAATATTAATCAAGAAAGTTTTGATGGAGAAAAAACATCTAAAATAGATAGTGTTGTTAAACTGTTTTTTGGCAGTGCCGCGGGATATTTATTATTCATGTTTATTATTATTTATGGAAATATGATTATGCGCAGTGTTATTGAGGAAAAAACGAGCAGAATTATTGAAGTTATTATTTCTTCTGTAAAACCTATGCAACTCATGTTGGGTAAAATTATAGGCACCTCATTAGCAGGAATTACACAATTTATTATTTGGCTATTTATAGGAGGGGCGTTATTATTTACGGTTTCTATTGTTTTTGGAATTGATACCTCACAAGCGCAATCCCCTAATCAACAAATGATAGAAGGAGCTATGCAAAACTCTAACATAAATATGCAGATTCAAGATGTTTATAATTCATTGCATCACCTTCCAATGACTAATTTAATTATAGCTTTTTTATTATTTTTTATTGGTGGTTATTTATTATATAGTTCATTATATGCAGCTATTGGAGCGGCAGTGGATAATGAAACGGATACACAACAGTTTTTATTACCGGTTCTGATGCCTTTAATTTTGGCCGTGTATATTGGCTTTTTTACAGTCATTGAAGATCCACATGGTACGGTTTCAACGGTTTTTTCGTTTATACCCTTAACTTCACCGGTAGTGATGCTTATGAGAATCCCATTTGGTGTTCCTTTATGGCAGCAAGTGGTATCATTATTGTTATTAATTAGTACGTTTATATTTACAGTTTGGTTTGCGGCCAAAATTTATAGAGTTGGTATTTTAATGTATGGTAAAAAGCCAAGTTATAAAGAATTAATAAAGTGGATAAAATATTAATATGCAACAGGAAATAAAGAAAATAGAAGAAACTATAGAAAAAAGTTCCCTTTGGGAAAAACTGAAATTATTTCTAAATGAACATATTGACTTTAGTCAAGATATTAGTATTTCTGTGAAAGATGTTATTATCATTATTACAGTAATTTTTATAACCACGCTCATTCTGAGATTATTTTTAAGAGTAATAACCAGAAGATTGCCAGCTGATGATAAAGCTAAATTTAAAGTAGTATTTGGTTATTTTAGATGGTTAATTTATTTAGTAATATTTTTAATTACTTTGGATGCAGTAGGAGTGAATGTTACGTCAGTTTTTGCGGCATCGGCAGCCTTATTAATAGGTATAGGTTTGGCCCTTCAAACCCTGTTTCAAGACATCATTTCAGGTGTGTTTATATTGGTTGACCAATCCGTTCATGTGGGTGATATTATTGAAATTGATGGAAAAATTGGTCGCGTTGAAGAAATTAAATTGCGTACTACTAGAGCAGTAACTGTTGGCAATAAAGTATTAATTATACCTAATCATTTATATTTAGAAAACAGTTTGTACAACTGGACTCAAAATGGTTTTAACACTAGAGAAAGCGTAGAAGTTGGTGTTGCCTATGGGAGCGATGTACAATTAGTTAAAAAGTTATTAATACAGGCGGCTAATTCACTTCCAGATGTACTGGAAAAGAAGGAAACGATAGTGCAGTTTACAGATTTTGGTGACAGCGCTCTCAATTTTAAAGTTATTTTTACATTAGGAGATAGTTTTAATGCGAATAATCCTAAAAGTGATATTCGATTTGAAATTGATAGGTTGTTTAGAGAAAATAACATTGCAATACCATTTCCACAGAGAGATGTTCACCTTATTCAAAAATAAAACAAAATAAAATGTCTAAAATTTTAATAATTGAAGATGAAGCTGCCATTAGACGGGTATTAGTTAAAATTCTTTCAGAAGAAAATGATACGTACCAGGTTGAAGAAGCAGAAGATGGATTAGAAGGAATTGAAAAAATAAAAAAGGACGACTATGATTTGGTTCTTTGTGATATTAAAATGCCAAAAATGGACGGTGTTGAAGTTTTAGAAGCTGCTAAAAAAATTAAGCCAGAAATCCCAATCGTCATGATTTCGGGTCATGGTGATTTAGATACAGCTGTGAATACTATGCGCATGGGTGCTTTTGATTATATTTCAAAACCACCAGATTTAAATAGACTTCTTAATACGGTTAGAAATGCTTTAGATAGAAAGGAACTGGTTGTAGAAAACAAATTGCTAAAAAAGAAAGTCAGTAAGAACTTTGAGATGGTAGGAGAAAGTAAAGCCATTTCTCATATTAAAGATATGATTGAAAAAGTAGCACAAACGGATGCTCGTGTTCTTATCACCGGTTCAAATGGTACTGGTAAAGAACTCGTAGCACATTGGTTACATCAAAAAAGTGAGCGTGCTAATGGTCCAATGATTGAAGTGAATTGCGCGGCTATCCCAAGTGAGCTGATAGAGAGTGAATTGTTTGGTCATGTTAAAGGGGCTTTTACCAGTGCGGTCAAGGATAGAGCAGGTAAGTTTGAAGCGGCTAATCAAGGGACCATTTTTTTAGATGAAATTGGCGATATGAGTTTGTCAGCACAAGCAAAAGTGTTGAGAGCATTACAAGAAAGCAGAATTCAACGTGTTGGTAGTGATAAAGATATTAAGGTAGATGTTAGAATTATTGCCGCAACCAACAAAGATTTAAAAAAGGAAATTGAAAATGGAAAGTTTAGAGAAGATTTATATCATAGACTCGCCGTTATTTTAATTCAAGTGCCGTCTTTGAATGAACGACGTGAAGATATTCCATTACTAATCAATCATTTTACAGATAAAATTGCCAATGAACATGGCACTGCAAAAAAAGTGTTTTCAGATAAAGCCATTAAATTATTACAAGATTATGACTGGACAGGAAATATAAGGGAGCTTAGAAATGTTGTAGAGCGGTTAATTATTTTAGGCGATAAAGAAGTGACTGAAAATGATGTTAAATTGTTTGCTTCAAAATAATTCAATTATTTCAAATTTATGGCAGGTTTACTCTTAAGTTAAAGCGTAATTGCCTGCCATTATCTAGAATTTTTAATTATCACAGCTATTTAAATAGGATAAATAGGTATTTGTTAATTCTTTTAGGTTTTGTAAATAATGACTTTTTATTTCTTCCGGACTTCTATTCGTTAAATCACCCGAATTTTCATTTGGAATAACAACTTCATCTTTACTGTTATAAATTTTTAAAATATTATTAAAGCTTATTACATTTGAAGCAATGGCGCTATTATATTGACTAATCATTTCTTCTTTTTTCAATATGAGCTCTTTTTCTTTTTGCTCGGCCATTTTTAATTTAATATCCTTTTCCTTTTGTTTAAGTAACAGTTGTTGTTGTTGTAACTCTTTTTGTTCATCTTGGAGTAAAGAAAGACTATTATCTTCTTGATTTTCAGCCGTGCATTTATCTAATTCAATAATACATTCTTTGGCGAGGTCTCTGGCTCGTTTAACAAAAAAGCGTCCATCTTCGTAACTTTCTGCAGGGTCAACTTTTTCTAACAACTGCATAGCATCATAAGCGTGGTTATAAGATACCTCACATCCACAATCTTTTAATTTAGACTCTGCCCGTTTAAAAGCTTCTAATGATTTGTATGCATATTCCTTTAAATGTGAAATGTTATTGGACTCATAGGAATGTTTTACATTTGAGTAAGCGTAGTTAATTTCAGAATTTGCCTCAGAACAATTGGTCTGACTCTGAAACTTTAAACATATTAAAATAAAGAATAGAAATAAGTAATATTTTTTCATAATATTTGGGGTTAATTTTTATAAATAGGTAGTCAAAAGTATTAAAAACATTGTAAAGTGGAGTGCATTTCATCGAATATATTGTTTTAGTATCTTTAGCAAAAATTAAAAAAAGAATTTATGAAAAATATTTCACCGGAAAAGTTTCTAGTTTCATCAAAAATTAATTTAAAAGAAGGGCTTACCAGTTTTGACTTAAATACGTCAGAAAAAAAAATTGATAAAGCTTTAGAATCAGTCAGAACTAAACTTGGAGAGCTTCAAGAAACTATGTATGCTCAAGGTAAATATGGCGTTCTTGTTTGTCTGCAAGGTATGGATACTTCAGGAAAGGATAGCTTAATCCGGGAGGTTTTTAAAGACATCAATGCGCAAGGCGTAGTAGTTCATAGTTTTAAGGTGCCTACTGAATTGGAACTAAAACACGACTATTTATGGAGACATTATATAGCGCTTCCAGTAAGGGGTAAATTTGGTGTTTTTAATAGAACACATTATGAGAATGTCTTGGTTACCAGAGTACATCCTAATTATATTTTGTCAGAGAATATTCCTTCTGTTAATTCTGTTGAAGATATTAATGAAGCTTTTTGGGATAAACGCTTTGAGCAGATTAATAATTTTGAAAAGCATATTGCTGAAAACGGTACTATTATTTTTAAATTCTTTTTAAATATTTCTAAAGAAGAACAAAAACATAGATTATTGCGCCGATTGAATAAGGAAGAAAAAAACTGGAAGTTCTCCGCAGGCGATTTAAAAGAACGTCTGCTTTGGGAAAAGTATCAAGAATGTTATGAAGATGCTTTAAACAGAACCTCAAAACCACATGCACCTTGGTTTAATATTCCTGCAGATGATAAATCAACAGCACGTTATATTGTTGCAAAAATTATGCTTGATACTTTAAGTACCTATTCTGATATTCAAGAACCGGAACTTAATGATGATATGAAAGCAAATTTAGAATTGTATAAGAAACAATTAGAAAGCGAATAAATTCATTTTTTTTACATAATATTTAACTAATTAAGTATCGTTTATAGCATACCTTTAAAACCAAAAATAACATATGAACTTTTTGAAAACAGCCCTATTATCGTTTTGTATTCTATTATCCATTCCTTTCTATTCTCAAAATGATGAGGAAGTTATGAAAGAAATTTATAACCAATCTTTGACAAATGGTAAAAGCTACGACTGGTTAAATTATTTATCAAATCAAATTGGAAGTAGATTGTCTGGATCTTTAGGAGCTGAAAAAGCTGTTGCTTGGGGAAAAGAAGAACTAGATAAATTAGGGTTAGATAAAGTTTGGTTGCAACCGGTAATGGTACCAAAATGGATTCGTGGCGCTAAAGAATATGCTTTTATTGAAAGTGAACCCGGCAAAACAACTACCGTTAATATTTGCGCTTTAGGCGGATCTGTTGCTACTCCAGCACTGGGCATTAAGGCTAATGTGGTGGAGGTTCATAATTTTGAGGAACTGGCAGCTTTAGGTAAAGAAAATATTGAAGGGAAAATAGTCTTTTATAACAGACCCATGCAAGAGGATTTAATTCATACGTTTGAAGCATATGGTGGTTGTGTTAATCAGCGTGGTCAAGGAGCCTCTGAAGCTGCTAAATATGGAGCGGTGGCAGTTATTGTACGTTCCATGAATTTAAGATTGGATGATTTGCCGCATACTGGAGCCATGAATTATGGAGATACTCCTGTGGAAAACCGTATTCCAGCTGCTGCTATTAGTACAAAGGATGCCGAACTTTTAAGTACTATGCTAGACCTTGATAAAAACGTAAAATTATATTTTAAACAAAGTTGCAAGCAACTTAATGACGTGCAATCTTATAATGTTATTGGCGAAATTACTGGAAGTGAATTTCCAAAGCAGTATATGGTTGTTGGTGGGCATTTAGATTCCTGGGATTTAGGAGATGGCTCACATGATGATGGTGCTGGTATTGTACAATCAATAGAAGTCTTAAGGTTATTTAAAGCATTAGGGATTAAGCCAAAACACAGTATTAGAGTGGTTTTATTTATGAATGAAGAGAATGGTTTAAGAGGTGGAAAAAAATACGCAGAAGAAGCTAAACAAAAAGGAGAAAACCACATATTTGCATTAGAAAGTGATTCAGGTGGCTTTTCGCCTAGAGGGTTTTCACTAGATTGTAATGAAGACAATTTTAATCAGATAGCAAACTGGCAAAATTTATTTAAACCTTATGGTATTCATTATTTTGAAAAGGGTCATGGTGGCTCTGATATTGGTCCTCTAAAAAATGACCAAATTGTCATTGCAGGATTACGTCCAGATTCACAACGTTATTTCGATTACCACCATGCCAGTAATGACACTTTTGATGCGATTAACAAACGTGAATTAGAGCTTGGAGCAGCTACAATGACTTCACTCGTGTATTTAATTGATAAATACGGCGTAAAATAATGGGTAGGTTATTAATATTGATATGTTTATTGACGTATCAAATACAATCTCAAACAGATATGACCTCTAAATTGCCTTATTATGAAATCCCGGATTACCCGGAAACCTATACTGCTGGAAGCGTTGCTGCAAGAATGCTAGACGGTTTGGGCTTCAGATATTATTGGGCAACGGAAGGATTAAATGAAGATGATTTAAAATATAAACCAGGCGCCGAAGCAAGAACTAACGGAGAAACTATTGAGCATATTTTAGGATTGTCAAAAGTGATTGTGAATGCTACATTAAATAAAGGAAATGAAGGTAATGATGAGGTTTCTGAAATGGCATTTACTGAAAAGAGACAACAAACCTTAGTAAACATAAAATCAGCGGCAGATATTTTAAGAAATTCTGAGGATATCTCACAATATAAATTGATTTTTGGAGAACGTGAATTTCCTTTTTGGAATAATATTAACGGACCTATTGAAGATGCCATTTGGCATTGCGGACAAGTTGTTTTGTTAAGACGTGCTTCAGGTAATCCTTATAATTCTAAGGCGAGTGTATTTACTGGTAAAGTTAGAGACTGATTTTTATAATTTATAAAGGCTCTTTTAAGAGTATTTTACAAATTTGATAATTATTATTAATAAGTCTTGAAATAAGTATATTTATATCTTTTGGTGACCAATATGGTAAAATGTCTTCAGTGTCGTTAAATGTTATTCTTTTTTTATTATCACCATCAGAGTCCATAACGTATATTTCAGGTTGTTCATCTTTGTAAGATGTTGAGTATGCAATTCTTCTCCCATTATTGGAATAAGCAGGATATTGGCTTTGATCTTTAAAATACGTTAACTTATTTTTTTCTTTCAGAAATAAATTATAAACATAAACGACATCTGTATCACCTGTATTATTTTTATTAGTGAAATACGCAATACTATTCCCTTTAGGAGAATAACGGGGGCGCAATTTTTTGTAAGAATCATCAACTATCATTTTTAGCCGTTTACCTTTATGAGTTATTGAGTAAATATCTATATCCTCACTTGTGTTTTCATAATTAAATACCACATCTACTCCGTTAGGGGCAAATTGCCCGAATGACTTATTACCATTTAATGAAATGGGTATTTTTTGAATGGTATTGGTATCTATATATAATTTATATAATTCATTGGTACCACTTCTGTCGGATTCAAACAAAACAATATTATTAAAAGGATGCCACACCGGGCGTCTGTCATTATAAGAACTATTAATTAATCGTTTTTGGTGGTTACCATTAATATCCATAGTATAAATTTGCCAGTGACCATCTCTGTTTGATTCAAATAAAATTAAATCACCACTTTTGTTATAACTAGCATATCTATTGTCAAAAGTATGATTGGTTAATTGAACTTCTTTGTATCCATTGTTTTGGGCAATGCAATAGTTAGATATTATTAATAATATAGTTGAAGTAATTATAGAATTCCAAATTTTCATTTGTTGGTATAGATTGAAATATAAAAGCTTTACTAATATATAACATTTAAAAGATAGTTTGGTTTTAGGGTGTATTGTATTTACATATTTTAAGATGTCTTATGGCATTGCGAACAAGTGGTTTTGTTAAGACGAGCTTCAGGGAACCCTTATAATTCTAAGGCTAGTGTATTTACTGGAAAAGTTAGAGAGTAGAACAAACTTTTTAAAATACTCTTGATATTATTTAGCCCTTATGATCGTCCTCTTTGTCGTTCTTTTTCATTTTAATATAACCAGTAACCAGTCTTACCCCTAATCTTGCAAAAAGGATAATGGCAATTACCATAACAATATCAAATCCGTTCATAAATACAAGATACCCATTTCTTTTGTCAATTATTTTTATAAAAAGTTAATTGTTTATTTCCAGTTTTTCCAGTAATAGTTGCGGATTTTTCTATAGAGTTTTATCATTAGTTTTAGTTTAACCCTACTTTCCCTTTTACGGATTCAAATAGTTTTTTAGAGTCAAAACCAACACCATCTTTAAAAACAATTTCCATATTTCGAATATCCCTTACATTTGACTCTAAATTGCCATCAATTAAAATTAAATCAGCTTTTTTACCCACTTCAATAGTACCAATAGATTTTTCTCTTTTAAGAAACGTAGCACCGTTAAGGGTGCATATTTTTATAGCATCAATCAGAGGAAATCCTTCTTCTACCAATAATTCTAAAGTACGTCTGTTGGAATACCCTGCAACAGTTCTTCCTGCGCCGGTTGGATCTGTTCCTGCAACAAGGATGCCTCCTTTATCATAAAAGCGTTTAACCCATGTTAAATTTTTATGAAATAAATCAAAAGAGGATGCATCATTATTAACCACTCTGTCATAGGTTCTTTTTACGTCATTAAAAACTTCGGAGGCAAGAGCCGTTTCACCACCACCAGGAATAATTTCTCTATCTGTAAAGGGTTCAAAAACATTAGGTGTGGTTGTAATAGCTGTACCATTTTTAATCAGTAAATCAATAAGACGATTCACTTTTTCGCCATTAACATCTTCTTTGCCTAAGGAATTTCTGGCTTCAAAGGGGTCACACATATCTAATTCTTTGTTTGTAATAAAATCAGAAGATGCCATAAAACCATGTTCTAAATTATCAATACCAATATTGGAGGCTTCTTCATAGGTCAATGAGCATAAATGGCCGGTTACTTTTAAACCTCTTTTATGAGCTTCTGTAACACATATTTTAAGGTCTTCTTTTGTGATATGATTATATACTTTAAAGGAAGTAACACCTTTGTCGGCCCAATAGTTGACTATTTTAGAGACTTCTGAAGTACCTTCAATAAAGCCAAGTTCTGGAATATCAAAACCTTCGCGTTCAATGAAAGGTCCGGTGACATCCATTTTAGGCCCGGTCATTTTGCCTTCATTGATCCATTTTTTGACATTCAAATCAGTTTGTGGTTGTATACTGCCACCTGTTCTCATAGTAGTGACGCCGCCTGCTAAATAGAGTCTGGGAAAGGTAAAGGTCATTTGTCCCACACTAAACCAGTTTTCAAATGGTTTGCTGTAAAACAAATGTTCATGCAGCATCACCAAACCAGGAATGACCGTTTTTCCTGTGCCATCAATAATTAGACTTTCCGTTGGAATGCTGACATTTGAATTATCTCCAATTTGGGTGATTAAATCATTTTGAAACACTAAAGTCTGATTGTATTTTACATCTGTTCCGGTACCATCAATAAGCGTGACATTTTTTATAGCAACTGTGGTTGTATCAACTGTTATAAATTTTTTAACCTCTGGAGAAAAGTTTTGAGCAAAAGATAAATTGCTTATCAACACGATGGTTATTATTTTTATGTAAAAGATTTTCTGTTGAAGAAAATTAATTTTTCTCATAATCTAATTTTTTAAAACTGAAAATATATAAACTGTTCACCACTACCTTGTGCAATGGCAACTAAGAAAATCATAATAGCCCAAACAACCGCTAATGCAACAGGTGGTATTTTTTTTGAAACGGCTTCAACTGAGGTGTTTCTCATAAACCAGTGGCATATAAAAAGGAGACCAATAATAATTCCTACTTTTAAAATATCAAACGAACCCAATACTTTTTCTCCATCAGGATTTAAATAAAACATGGAGCTAATCATATTCCAGGCTGTTTTAAACTCTCTGGCTCTAAAAAATACCCAGGTAATATTGACACAGGTGAAGGTTGTAAAAGCGAGAAACATACCGTTCCATTTTGTGATTTTAAATGGTATATATTGTCGTTGTAGCCTTTCTAAAATTAGATACGTACCATGTAAACCACCCCAAACTATGAAGGTCCATGCAGCACCATGCCACAAACCACCTAATAGCATGGTGATCATAAGCGCTGAATACATTCTCACTACGCCATAACGATTGCCACCTAAAGGAATATATAAATAGTCACGTAACCAGGAGGATAAAGTAATGTGCCAGCGTTTCCATAAATCTGAAAAACCTAAGGAGGCGTATGGATATTTAAAGTTGTCTGGCAAGATAATACCTAACATTAAAGCGATACCAATAGCACAGGTTGAATAACCAGCAAAGTCAAAAAAGATTTGACCGGAAAACGCTAAAGTTCCCATCCAGGCATCCCAGAAATTTAAAATTTTATCTGAACTATACACTTTATCAACGGTATCAGAAAGTAAGGTATCTGCCATCACTACTTTTTGGAAAAGTCCTAAAATCAATAAAAATAATCCCCAGATAAATTGATTTACCGTGGCTCTTTTTTCTTCATAAAACTGAGAAATAAGGTCTTGAGCTCTTACTATAGGTCCAGCCACTAATTGCGGAAAAAAAGTGACGTAAAGCGCGAAATCTAAAAATGTTTTGGCACGTTCAGTGCGTTTTAAATACATATCTATAGTGTAAGACATGGTTTGAAAGGTATAAAAGGAGATCCCCATGGGCAATATAATATCCATAGGTTGTGTTTGATAGCCGTAACCATATGTATTCACCACAGTGGTAAAATTGTCAAGAAGGAAATCCCGGTATTTAAAAAAGGTTAGAAAGCCTAAGTTGACACCCATGCTCAACAATAACCATAGGACTCTTTTGCGTTTATTTTCTTCTATGGCTAATTTTTTTCCTGTAATCCAGTCTACTAATGTTGAGATCCAAAGTAAGATAACCAAAGGCGGATTCCATAATCCGTAAAAAATATAACTCGCAAAAAGCAGCATACGCTTTTTACCGGTCCAATTAAATAGTTTTGAATAATACAGTGCTAATACTATAACTAAAAAAACGACAAAGCTTAATGAATTGAATAACATAATTAATTGGTTTTAAGGTTAGAAAAAGCGCCATCTTCTTTCATTATTTTCACAAGTTCTGTTGTGAAATACCGTGCGTCTTCGGTAGAAAGATGTGATTCTTCAGGACACTTCAAATGTTTTAACTGTTCGTAATCCTCAAAATGATAAGCTTTTAATTGCGAAGCTTTAACAAGTTCATCCCAAAATTCTGTTCTTGGTACTCCCATATTTTCTGCGGCTCTTAAACTTCCACTAGATGGACATCTTACTAAAATAACATGTCCGCCACGAGCTTTAAAAATTTCCAGATCTTTTAAAAAGAAAGCCATGGTTGATGCTTTATCTGGTGGTGGTCCACTTGCAGCTTTTTTTCCAAAAAATTGCCACACTCTAATTATTGAATTTGCATAAGCGGTATCAGAAACTGTAATAGGTTTCATTGTTAAATTTCTGTCCAGTTCAATTTCACCAAACTCATGAAATAGAGGCATAGAATCTACAACCCGATCTCCTACATTTATTTTTCCAAGCAATTCTTTTAATTTAACACCATCAACCCCTTGGTCTTCACTTATAAATGCAAAGTTTTTTTGAAGGGGTAATGATAAGATGTGATTTGACATTTGGGCATAAGTTCTTTTTTTATAAAAATCTACTTTAGATTGTGGTGATTTCCATGAATCTTTATCTGGAGATGTAGAGGAAAAGAACAGACCTGGAGTAACACCTACAACGATTGTTCCATTAAAATTTGTGTTGTTTACAACATCATGAAAAATGGGTAAAGGAGAACTGCCTACAAATGCCAATTGAATAGGACGAATCCCAGTTTCAGTTTCCCATTCATCTAATTGCATATCAAAAAGTACTCTTGAAGAACCCAAAAGTAGGATGCTATTACTTGATGCTTTTTCTACTCTGAATCGTTGTTCGGCCCAAAGTGCTTCATTATCATCTAACGTTGGATAGAACCCTTCAGAACGCCAATAGAGTTCCCATGCGGTAATTCCAACAATAAAAAGAGTTAATGCAATAATTAGCGATTGTTTTAATTTCATCATAGTTGAGTTTTAATTTATTCTAAAAGGTTGTTTTTGTTGATACGTTAAAGAACGCCATACCCATTCTGCTGGACCAAATAAGAAATATTTAAGCCAGATAGGGCTAAAGATTAATTGAACTATCCAAATAGCAGCTACAATGTAATACAGCTCATATCTTTGAAGCTCACCAAATAAAGCGAAGCCGTCACCATAAAAAATTATGGAGGTGACTACACTATGTGTTAAATAATTTGTCAAAGCTAATTTCCCAACGGCCGCTAAAGATTTTTGCAAAAAGCCAAGAATACCAGACTTAATAAATAACATAAAAAGCCCAATATGACCTAAAGTGGTAAACAAGCGTCCTATTTGATAGGATTGATCTGCTTTTGAAATGGTTACAACATCAAAATTACTATCAATTAGCATCTTTGTTTCAAGATAGTTAATGCCTAAACCTATGAGATAACCAGTTACTAAAAGTATAAGATAAAATTGGTTACTACGTTCTCCATGAAAAACTCTAAGTTTAAATAATGCCATACCCAAAAGCATAAAACTTAATATATCCCAAACCCATAATCTGTAAGGTAACCAGGTTTGCATAAATTGATTTCCTTCCACTTTTTCCATGAGTACAGACCAATAACCTTGTTGCATTTTTTCGATTTTCTCCTGTACTTCTTCAGGTGTATGCTTAGTATTTAATTTCTCCCACTTTTTTAAAACATCTTCTTGTTCTTCATTCAAATTCGCACCTTGTTCTTTAAGCGTTTGCATTTCAATGCCATTTTTCTGAGTCTCAAGATTATTGCGGTAATCACTTATATCCCACAAAACACCAATACTTATCAAAACGCATCCAACTAAAATGAGATTTTTAACACTTGCGTTTCTAAATGGAAATAACATCAATCCAAAAATGGCATAAGGATATAATATGTCGCCATGCCAAAGGAATATGTAAACATTAATAATTCCGAATACAAGTAACCAAAGTATTCTTCTATAGTAAATATCTGCTGTGGTAATTCCAGCTCCGCTTTTTTCTAATCTGCTGGTTAATAATATGGCACCTGCACCAAAAAGCATGGTAAACAAGCCTCTCATAGTGCCTTCAAAAAACATATTATTGGCAATCCAAACTTGTAAATTCAAGCCTTCTGAACCTCCGGCTATGGTTGGGTCTGAATAGGCAAAGGGAAGACCCATGCCGTTTATGTTCATTAATAAAATTCCTAATAATGCGATGCCTCTTATGACATCAAGGGAATTAATACGTCCACTTTGTTGAGTGGGCTTAAAATGTTGGTTGGTTGTGGTCATAAAGAATAATTTATTGGTTGGTTTTTGGTTGTTTTAAAATTTTAAAATGGTATCCATGTTACTAAAATGGATTGTATGACAAAAAATATGAGAAATGGAATGACTAAATAGCCCATAACATCTCGTGCCTGTATTTTAATCCCTGCTTCCATAATGGGAAATACCAGCAATAAAAAAAAGGGCTGTAACAAGTTGGTTAAACTTTCGCCGTAGGCAACAGATAATGAAGCTCTGGCAATCATTGCTGAAATCTCTTCAGAAGGCAATCCTGTTCCAATATCTTTGATGGCATTGATAAGGCTAGGACCAACAACCGCAAATTCTCCACCAGCGGATGGTATGGCAAAATTTACAAGACCGCCAGTGATATAGGCGAAAAACGCATAGGAATCTAGGGTGGCCACTGAGGACATTACCTGAGCTAATTTCTCACCAAGCCCCGTATATAGCATGATGCCCATGATGCCTGCATAAAAAGGGTACTGATATAAAATGCCTGAAATATTACCGCTTGATCGTTTCATGGCAATCACATAGCGCATGGGAGTTTTATGCAGTGCTAAGCCTGCTATTATGAAAATGAAAATCATAATATTGAAATTCAAATTAAAGCCTTCGGTGTAAAAATGAAAGATGATATAGGTCAGTCCCATCAAAACGATTATAATTTGAAGGAGGACGCCGTTATTTAACCTGTCAGATATAGAATGGTATGATAAGTTCAAACTGGAGGCTTCTTCTTTGATAGAAAGTTCATTAGTGTCAGTTTTACTTTCTAACATATCATTAAGTTCTTTGATGTTTTTATTTTTTGGAATCAGAAACAGAATCAATAAAGGGGCAAAAATTAAATACAAGACAATCATGGCCAGATTTAAAGGTGTGCCCAAAGTGTAAGTAGTAGGAATAGTTTCATTTAAAATCCCAGCATTGATTAAATAATTACTTTTTGTTCCTAATAAAAGAGGTATTGAACTTGAAAGGCCAGTGACCCAACTACCACTTGCAAAATAAACACAAGCAATTAAAAATGGATAGTTAACCCCTTTAACCCTTAAGGCTAATTCTCTGGCTAACACACAAGTGATTACAACCCATCCAAAACTTATAAAACCCAAAATAACACCTGTTAATGCTACAAAATAGTAAACTTGTCTTGGGGTAGTAATATATTTATTTAGTTTATCAATGCCTTTTTTTACAACAGGAGACAAGGCAATTGCGAAACCTGTTATGACAATTAAGACTATTTGCATTCCAAACTCTAATAAAGACCAAAACCCGTTATACCAAGATTCAATTACTTTCAGAGGGGTTGCGTCAAGCCAAAAAATCGCAATTAAAGCAGTTACTAATGTTAGTAACATCGCAAAAACAAATGCATCGGGCATGTATTTTTGAAACAAAATTGTTAATTTTTCACCTAGTTTGGTAATCATTTGGTATGTTTTATCAATGTAATCAGAAAGTTTTATTGTCTACATCTTTTATAAATTTAATTAAACCATTGAAATAAGTTTCAGGGTCGTCATATTGCGAACAATGGGCGCCATTGGTAGTTAAACTGCGGCCTCTTTGTACTTCAGTGCTCATCCATGTCATATATTTAGGATCCATAGTATCATATTTCCCACCAATCATCAAAGTAGGAATGGCTAATTCTTTAAGTCTGCTTGAAACATCCCAGCCTTTTAAAGTGGCATTACCTGTCACCCCAAATTCGCTATAACCTTGCATGTAGATGTAAATGTTAGGGTTGAGGTGTGAAAAGGCACGATTGATAAATTCTGGCCATTCATTTAAGGGAAGATGCAACACATGTTCGGTATAGTAATATTGAGTGACTAATTCAGTATATCTTGGATTTGAAAAATCTTCTTTGGCTTCCATATCCTTAATTTCTTTGTAAACTTCTGGCGGCAGTTGAGGTCCTAATACTTCAGCGGCATATTTTTCATAAGCAGGTATGCTAGCCATCATATTCGATATAATCAAACCTTTTAGATTATCTTGGTATTTTAATGCATATTCCATGGCGAGAATACCACCCCAGGATTGACCAAAAAGGTAGAAATTACTTTTGTCCATATTTAATGCTTTACGGACTTGCTCAACTTCCTCAACAAAATGTTCTGTTGTCCAAAGGGTTGAATCATTTGGTTTGTCGCTGTAGTAAGAATCCAATTGATCATAATAAATATATTCAATACCTTCTTTTGGCAAATAACCATCAAAATTTTCAAAGAATTCATGGGTGCCTCCTGGTCCGCCATGAAGCAACAAAACTTTCATTTTTGGATTGTTCCCAACCCGTTTGGTCCACACATTAAAGGTGCCTTTGGGTGTGGTTATAGGAATCATTTTAATACCTCCGGTTTTCTGGTCATCACTTTGTGAATAATCCAGATAACTTGAATCGCATTCATTTTCTGGTGTAGATTGTTTTTTTTCACTGCAACTTACAAGAAGAATGGAGAATAAAAGAAG
>ENA-UOYD01000133-UOYD01000133.1-marine-metagenome-genome-assembly--contig:-NODE-133-length-21897-cov-2.948304_pt1 | contig 21897 bp, 17 predicted proteins | sample MGYA00238169_ERZ767097 | MGnify/ENA primary metagenome ERZ767097 (study PRJEB28937, sample SAMN06267346) | marine metagenome | isolation source: Columbia River Estuary | place: USA:Columbia River Estuary... | reverse complement strand
TCATGATGCACTGGTGTGATGAGTCCAGGCAGGCGCCGGATGTGTGTTCTTATCCGGATGGCTGTGTTCATGAAGTTCAATCCCTGTCTTTTCCGACCTCACTGGGTGATGACTTTCATGTTCTGGAAGCCGAATGGGATGAGCAGAAAATCGTCGGGAAGATAGACGGTATACAGTATTTCACCCTGGCTATAGAGCCGGGTGCGATGGAAGAGTTTCTACAGGAATTTTTCCTGATAATGAATGTTGCCATGGGAGGCAAGGTCGCCAACGGTGATCAACCGCCGGATGGTACGGAGACATATCCGCAGACCATGCTGGTGGACTATATCCGGGTCTATCAACGGGCCAGCGGCACGTGACGGCTGTTTTTCATGGAAATTTGTAACCAGATGACTAGAGGCAAAGAGTAGTGGCTATATTCAATTCAGGAATTTCTGTCTGCATTCGAAAGTCTGTCAGCGCGCTGGCGTTGGTTCTGATCGTCTCAACCTCGGCCGCCAGTCCGGCCATCGATAAGGTGACGACGTTCAACGACGAAGATGGCTGGAAATTGCAGGTTAATGGTGAGGACTACTACATCAAGGGCGTCGTCTGGGGCTACACACCGAAAAACGAGAACTACGAGTACAACCTGTGGGGGCAGCCAGAGGACTACATTAGAAAAGTCATCGATTACGATTTTGGGATGATGAAAGCCGCCGGGGTCAACACGATTCGCAGCTTTGCCACCATTCCGCCTGAGTGGGTCACGTATATCTACCAGGAATACGGGATCATGACTGTCATTAATCCGCTGATGGGAAGATACGGTCACAACGTCGGTGGAAAATGGGTTCCGGTCATTGATTACTCGGACGTGCTGACACGCCTGACCCTGAAGGCCGATACGGTAAAACAGGTGGAACGTTATAAAGACACACCCGGGGTGTTGATGTTCGCATTCGGAAACGAAAGCAACTACGGCCTTTCGTGGTCAAGCTATGAAATAGAGAATCTTCCGGTAGGTGATCAGGAAACGGTAAAGGCAATGTACCTCTACAGTCTGTTCAATGACGTAATAATTGCCTCCAGGAAGGTAGCTCCGCACCACCTGTACACCATCGTCAATGGCGACCTTCAATACATCGATGTGATCGTCAAGCTGTGCCCCGAGCTGGACCTGCTGGGTAGCAACGCATACCGGGGAAAGAGCTTTACCGGGCTGTGGAAGGACGCACAGAAGAAACTGAATTTACCGGTTGCCCTGTTCGAGTTTGGCAGTGATGCCTTCAACGCGAAAACAGGTGAAGAGGATGAGGCGGCCCAGGCCAACTTCTTTAAGACCCAATGGCAAGATATGTACGCCAATGCCTATGGTAATGGTCGGGTAGGAAATTCGATTGGAGGCTTTGTATTCGAGTGGCGCGACGAATGGTGGAAGTTCAGGCAGACCGAAAACCTGGACGTTCACGATGACAATGCCTCGTGGGGCAATGGTGGCTATTCCTTCGACTGGATAAATGGCAAGAACAACATGAACGAGGAGTGGTTCGGGATTAATGCCCTGGAAGATGCTGACTCCGATGGCGTTTACCTCGCACGGCCAAGAATCGGCTATGACGTGCTGTCTCGGATCTGGCACCTGGACCCCTATGCGCTGGACAAGAAATCACTGTCCAGGGCATTCAAGGCTATCGACATAGATGACCTGGCAGAGGCAAGGAAGACCGGGGGCGAAACACGCTAGCAGCGACTTCACACCTGGCAGTGGTATTGACTGCTCGGACGGACCTGGGTAATTAATTCTTGGTACTTGAGGGCACCGGACCGGTGGATTCGCGAATCTGCATGGTAGAGGGAATGATGTCCGTTCCCATTAGAGGTGAGTCACTTCGCGATCGGCCTATCAGGGCCAGGGCGGCGTTCTCTGCCATGGTGGCAAGGGGTTGCCTGATCGTCGTCATGGTCGGATAGATGTGACGGGCAAGTGACGTATCGTCGAAGCCTGCAACCGAGAGTTGCCCGGGGACATCAATCTTCAGGCGATTTGCGGTGCCGATCACGCCGGCCGCCATATCATCATTGGCTGAGAATATCGCAGTAGGTCGGTTCTTGAGGCCCAGCAGCCGGGCCCCGCATTCTTCCCCGGACCCATAGGAATTATCGCCGGCCACAACCAGTTCTTCGGAAAACTTCAGGCCATTTTTGCGCAGGCCATCCTTGTATCCGAGGAAGCGATTTCGCACGGCCTTGTGATCAGGGTGTCCGCTGATGAATGCTATCCGTTTGTGACCCAGCTTCGCCAGGTATTGGGTCATCTCTTCAGAGACCTCTCGGTCATTGGTAGCAATAGCGTAATGCTTTTCACTATTGGTGCCCGGTGACAATTGCACAAAAGGTGTGCCCGTTGCCTCAATGGCACGAACAATCCTGGGCATATTCGATAGCGGCGCCGCGAGGATGATGCCTGCGGGTCTGACATGCTCAATCAGGGTTTTCAGTTCGCTGCCAACAGTCTTGCTTCGATAGTTGCAGGGGTGAATAAGCAACTCGTAGTTGGCTGATCCGCACGCCCGTAGCGTACCTTGCTGCATTCTTACGACGTAACCGGACCCGGCAATCTCGTAAAGACTGGGGTCATCATAAATCAGGGCAATCAGGTGTGACTGAAGGCTGGCAAGGTTTCTGGCAGACTGGTTGGGACGGTACTTTAGCTTGGCGATGGCCGCGTTGACCTTGTCCCGGGTGAGCTCGCGCACGTTCGGTTCGTTGTTGACAACTCGCGACACGGTCTTGATAGAAACACCTGCGTGCTCGGCGACGTCGTTAATGTTGGCTTTGCGCATGGTTGTCCGGTCTGTTGGCTAGGGTGATTCTACTGGTTTTTCCGATTGGTTACAGTTTCAATTTCAACCGTTAGTAGTTGGCTCGCATTACTTGGGCTGCAGGTGCATTTGCTGCCCAAGGGAGTCTGTATCGTGTTTTTTTGGCACGATGCTATAAGCCTTCACGGCTCCTGGAAGTGCTTATTCTTCCTCGTTGATCCATCCGTTTATTCAATCCTCATCTCGCAGTCGGCAGGTGTGCAGGCCTGAAAGATTAACCCTGGAATAGCTGGTCTGTTCGGAATTTCAGGGTTAGTTTGCGAATTTCCCCGGTGCGCTGGAAAATTTCGGCGCTCGCTTCAGGGGATAAAGTGAGTCCCGAAAGCGTTTTCTCGTCACCGTTGTTCAAGTCGATAACCAGGGTGGGTTCGCCCTCGTGTAATTGGTAGACCACGGGGACCTGGCACCAGGTGAAAGCCAGTCCGCCAACAGGAACAACCAGTTCTTGCCAAACGTTATCCAGGTCCAGGTAACGGAATTTCCCGGGCTCAGAAACAAATTCCCTGGCACGAAGCAAACTTGGTTCAAAGCGCACAGCGCCGTCATGAACGTGGACGCCAAGTTCTCCGAAGCGTGACAGCACTTCTTCCTTCACCTGGCCAGTCATGCCTGGTTGGCTGGCGCCTCCATGTTTAGGCGTATGCGAGTATGGATCGGCCGGGAAGGCTCCATATTCGGCGGGTGATTTGTTGAATCCCAGTCCTTCCCGAACCCGGTAATACAACTCGCCAAGTCGCTGGCAGGTTTTTCCGTCATGTTCGTTCTCAACGGCCGCGAAGTAATTTTCCTGTACCGCAAGAAGAAGCTTGGAGACCATGTGCCAATAAATACTGCCCAGGCCTTCGAATGCGAACATGGTGCCGGAGCGTCCTGTGAACGTCTGGTGATCGAAAACCTTTTCGTAAAGAAACTGTAGAGATTTTCTTGCTGTAATCAGTTGATCGCCGTATTCGTTGTCCAATGCGTCGAGTATTTCGTTGAGCTTGCCTACATTGGTCAGTCCGGCGCTGAAGCGATAGCAGCCCTGTGCATCGCGCAAGATGATCCGGGTGTCTCCTTCGGAGAGCATTTTTTTCAACACCGGGATTGCGTCCACGTCTTCAGCGGGAACCCGGTTCTTCTGCAGGAACCCCGGTAAATGCCTGTCCGGGTAAAGCATGAACGAATTCTGGTCTGCCCGGAATACATCGCTAGTGAACAGTGTTTCCACTACCGCAACAGTCTCATCCGGAGATATCGCGCCAGTGCTAAGCGCCGCTACCTGGCCCTCCAGCATGGGATATAGCGTGTTGATGGCAACCTGGCCATCTTGCTGGTTAAGAAGGTTGTACGCGTGGTACAGGCCGTCATCGCGCTTATTGGTATTGATGCTGTGGTCGATGGCAGCCAATGCATTTTCCAGCATCACGCCGATGGAGCCCAGCGACACTTCCTCGGTGCCTGAGAGGGGTGTTTGTGAGTAAATCGCCTTGCGGTAGCGACTCGATGCCTCGCCCAGGTTCTTCAGGGTTTGATAGCGATCGGTGGTGCTGATCCGCTTTTCACCTAGCAGTGGTCGTACTTGAGCCAATGCAGAGTTTGTTTCGGACATCCACTGGCTAACATTGGCGGACAGGCTGACGGGGTGGCTTTGCCCGGCCAGCAGGTCTTGTAAGAAGGAGACGTACCGTCTCAGGTAACACAATGTCACCATGGACAGTCCCTGGCCAACCAGGGCGTTGTTTGCGTCGTTCCACTCGGGCCGCTGGGTGTTCATCCAGATGCCGCCATCAATGACCAGGTTGCCAAGTCGGCAAAGCAACGTTACCAGTAGTTTCTCGAGCAGGTTGACCTGGTAAACATTGTTACTGGGATCCAGGACAAGCTTGCCATCCGCGCCGATGGCATGAATACGTTGTTCTATTTTTGCAGCCAGTTCCTTGTCGTAAACCACGGTGCTCTTGGGGTTTTCAAGCAGGGCTTCGAAGGGCTTGATTCGATAAGGCACGTTGGCGTAACAAAAAATCGGTCGATGCAGTAAATCGCCGAGCAGGGATGAATGGAAGCGCCTGGACAATTCCAGTAATTTCAGCAAATAGATAATCTGGTGATCGCCCCAGTACCCGATGTAGCTCCAGGGGTCGTCCGGTTCCTCGACTTCCCAGTCTATGCCTTCCTTGGTGATTCGATAGGGGTTGTATCCATCCATGGTCGAGGCATTAACGAACTTGGCGATTATGCTCTCAACGAACTCTGGGTAGCTAAATGCCAGGGCCTCCCAGTTTTGGAAGATGTCGCGCCAGTTGCCCTGGTAAGAAAGCAGGTGATTGCCCGATGCGTCCTTGAGTTCTATTGCGAACTGATTCCAGGGCCGGCTGGGGTCTCCGTGGCGGCGTCCGAACCTGATGGGCAGGTATTCCTGGCAAAGCCGCTCCAACTGGGCGTCATGGGTTTGCCTGACTCGCTCCAGGAGATCGGGTAATTTCAGTGTCTCGGGCAAATTCTCGAAGAAATCCAGGTTGCCCTGATAAATATTCTTGTTGAAGTGCTTGATAGTGCGGGCGAAGTCACGGCAGGGAATGACGTAGTGGTTGTCAAATATGCCGCCGCGCAGGACATTGAACAATACATTTGCATAGTGGTGTGCGGAGACGTTTTCCTCGGCGGTTGACTGGCAACTGTCTGCGCGGGCCATGATGCGAGCCAAATCGTCCGAACCCCTGGCTATGGATTTGCCAATGGTCTTTTCCACGTCAGTTGGATCGCCAAGTTGCTGAAGAAGCTCTACTACCTGGGCCTGGCTGCGTTCTACATCAGCAACAATCTGCCATGAACGGGACGTGTTGGCCGCCATCTGGAGGTTCACGCTCACCATGTAGGAACCACGAATTCCCCGGCGATGACTTTCCTGCTTAAGCTCTGTCCCCACCCTGAAGTTATTAAGCTGGTCTGATGAAATCAGTACCCTGGCGTTGTCCAGTCCCAGGCAAAATGCCGTATTGGCCCTGAGAGATTCGCAAGGCTCGGCGCGGTCACTGATACCGGAGTAGAGGGTGAACAAGGCAAGCCCGGTGTGTTCGTCCAGCTCTGTCCACTTGTAGGCATCAACCAGGTTGCTGGTGTTGGCCTGGGCAAAGCGTGGTGTTCCGGCGGGCAGGATATTTTGAAGTCCATCGACAAGATCGATGTCCAGGTCATGGGCGCCGAGATTTTGCAGTTCACACTGGCGCACAAAACCGTGACTGTCACTGGTGCACCAGGTGTAGCGAAATACCAGTTTCAGGTCATGATTGATTTCTTCAAAACACAGCTTGTTGCCGAGTGTGTGTTTGTAGAGATTGCGAGTTAGCTCATAGTGGCCGTCTTGTTCCCGATCAAAGGGTTCCCAGTACGAAATTCCCTTGCTTGTCTTCACTCGCAGCATGGTCTTGCTGCCAGTATGGGTAATGTTCTCGTGAATCTTGTCTACCGTGACATAGGGGAAGAGGGCGGTTTCCGGTGAGACTCTGCCGGCGGTAAGTCCCCCGGTGGACGACACAAAGAGCCAGTGATCCACGTTGGAGATGACGCTGATAAAGAATGGTGCCATCTTGTCGACGTTGCCAATAAGGTAATAGCGTTCACCCTTGAATTCGAGGAATTCACCGGTAACTGCCTTGATTGTTGTCTCGCTGGATTTCAAGTCTGGTCCTTGGTGTTCGTTCAAACGGGTCGAGAAGTTATGTGCATTGCTCTTCGGCCCGTAGTCGGTTCAGTGTCTGTCGGTGGCGGTTAAACGCTTCCTCGCCGTGCTTCCAGTTGCAGGCGAATCTCATGAGCCTTTTCCTCGGTTATCGAGAAGGTGGCTATCGCCCAGATAGCGATGCCAGATGCAACGAATGGAATGAAGGCATCAAATATTCGCATCAGGTAGATGGTGTGTTCGCTTTGGTTGCCGCCTAGATCAACGTCAAATCCTGTGGCGTTCAACAGGAATCCGCCGGCAGCCAGGGCAGCGGCCATGCCGAGTTTGACCACCCACCAGTAGATTGAGCCGTACATGCCCTCGCGGCGCTCATGGGTATTGAGTTCATCTGCATCAACGACATCGGCCATCATTGAGGGCATCAATGTGAACAGACCGCCCAGGCCGAATGCCATCAACGGTGCAGGCAGTAGCAGCAGCCAGGGGATTTCCGGGTTGTAGCAGACCCACTTGAGGGCATAACCAATCATGGATATCCCGGTGGTCAAGTAGAAAGTGCGACGTTTCCCGATCTTGGTGCCCAGCCATGCCACGAACAGGATCATGCAGAACGTGGATACTGCGCCCAGGGTGCCTGAGTAGCCCGCGTACTCCGCGCCTAAAACCATGTCGCCGGAGAAAACGTAGTAAATGATCACGTAGAACTGAAACGAGGCGACCAGCATGAATCCGTTGAATACGAGAAAGGTCGCTGCGCACAATTTTAGAAATGGCGTGAATTTGAGAGTGGTTGCGAATCCCTGGAAGAAATTGCTTATGCCGCGAAGAATGATGGTGCCGTTGCTCTCGCTTTTCTTGAGCTTGTCCTGTGTTTCTGCCGTGGCGACTGCCTTGAAGCGCTCGCGAAGGAATATGGCGGGCAGTACGCCAACCACTGCAACGACTATGCCGATGATGATTGCCAGGCCGGCAGCGCCGTCGATCATGTCGTCGAACCAGATTTCCTTCTGCATGATCAACAGGAACCAGGGGGCAACGACATACGCCAGCTGGCCGGTAAAGTTCTGCACGCCCATCAGGCGAGTGCGTTCGTGATAATCCGGAGTGAGTTCGTATCCCAGTGCGACCCACGGTGTGGCAAATACCGTGTAGGCAAGGTAGAAAATCAGTGATCCGCTAAGGAAGTACCAGAAATAAAATGTCTCGCTCTTGCCGATGGGCAGTTGCCAGAGCAGGGCATAGATTATTCCAACCGCGATTGCGCCAACGAAGATGTAGGGTCGGCGGCGACCCCAGCGGGTCCTGGTGTTGTCGGAAATATAACCCATCAACGGATCGGTGAAGGCGTCGGTCAGTCGGGGCAGGGCGCTTGCCAGGCCCACCAGGGCCGGGTTCATGCCAAGGCCAAGATTCAGGACAATAACCATTCCGCCAATCGCTGCTGCCAGCAAGTTATTGACGAATGCCCCGAGTCCATAGATCAGTTTTTGGTGGGTCGGGATTCTGTCCTGGGGTGCCGTTTTGTAATGGGTTTCTTGGCTCATTCTGGCTAGTATTCCCGATTGCCCGTATATATGTGTAATATGCTATCGTCCACCAAATTGACAGCGCTGTCAAATACTGATAAAAACGACCTTGATCGGTGTTCATCGCACTGGTTGACGGGAGGAGGGTGCTGTTCGAGGGCGGTATCTCGTTCTTGAGATAATGTGATTTCAACCAGACAGGACTCACACGGTTTGCTTCCAGCGCTATCTACGACAGGTGTGGCAGTCCTACCTGGCCCATGAACATTCGGGGATCTTATTCTGGCGTCTCGATTGCTTGTATCATGCTCGTGCTTTGTGGCTTGCTGCCTACTGGATATATGAACGCCTCCATTCCAAATCCATTGAAAGACGCATCCAGGGTAGAGCCGCGAATTAGTGCATTGCTCTCCCAGATGACCCTGGCTGAAAAAATTGGCCAGATGAGCCAGGTCAATGCAGGCGAGGGTTATGCGCCAGATTATCTAGCTGATGATCTGAGAGCTGGCCGTATCGGATCGGTGCTCAATGTGGTGGATGTTGAGGTCATCAACGAACTCCAGCGCATCGCGGTTGAGGAAAGTCGTCTTGGTATTCCCCTCCTGGTTGGCCGGGACGTCATTCACGGATTCAACACCATCATGCCCATTCCCCTGGGCCTGGCCGCGACCTGGAACCCCGGGTTGGTGCAGCAAGGGGCAGTGGTTGCCGCCCACGAGGCTGCATCGGCCGGGATAAACTGGACGTTTGCGCCCATGCTGGATGTCTCTCGTGATCCACGCTGGGGTCGAATAGCTGAGAGCTTTGGTGAAGACGCCTTCCTGACCAGCCAGTTGGCCAGCGCCATGATCCAGGGCTTTCAGGGTGAGAATTTTTCCAGTCCTGGATCAATTGCCGCATGCGCAAAGCATTTCGCCGGCTATGGTGCCGCCGAAAGCGGGCGCGACTACGCGACTACCGATATATCCGAGAACGAACTGCGCAATGTGCACTTGCGCCCATTCAATGCCGCCATCAAGGCCGGGGTCGCCACGCTGATGACATCGTTCAGCGATCTGAACGGCGTGCCGGCCACCGGGAATGAATTCCTTCTGCGCCAGATATTGCGCGAGGAATGGAGTTTCGACGGTTTTGTTGTCAGCGACTGGGATTCGGTTCGCCAGTTGCAGGTTCACGGGCTGACCGAGAATGACAAAGAATCCGCATTCGCTGCTGCAACGGCGGGGGTGGATATGGAAATGGCTGGCGATGCCTATAGCAAGCACCTGGCGGCCCTGGTAGAAGAAGGCCGGCTCAGCGTGGAACAAATTGACGCCGCTGTGGCTAACATCCTGCGTACCAAGTTCCGCCTCGGTCTGTTTGAGAATGCACAGACTGATCCCGCCTCGCTCCCGGATATTGCCAGTGGGCAGGCGCTAGACACGGCGAGAAAGGCTGCCCTGCAAAGCGTGGTGATGCTGAAGAACGACGGCGGAATTCTTCCCTTATCCGCAGGCAAGCTTGCCTCGGTAGCAATTATCGGTCCCATGGCCGATGCGCCCTACGAACAACTGGGTACCTGGATTTTTGACGGTGACGAGCAACTCAGCGTCACGCCCTTGCAGGCGATAGGCAGCCTGCTGGGTTCTGATGTTGAGGTTCGCTACCTCAGGGCAATGGAGACCTCCCGCAGCAAGGCTGATGAAGGATTCGACGAGGCTGTGGAAATAGCCGGTGACTCGGATGTGACCCTCCTGTTCCTGGGCGAGGAATCCATTTTATCCGGCGAGGCGCATTCCCGGGCCGACATCAATTTGCCTGGTGACCAGGCGGAACTGGTGCAACGCATTCGACGCACCGGTAAGCCGGTGATTGCCGTGATCATGGCGGGCAGACCGCTGACCTTGACGAATATCGTCAACCATGTGGATGGAATCTTGTTTGCCTGGCACCCGGGAACCATGGGTGGCCCGGCCATCGCGGATTTATTATTTGGTATCGAATCACCTTCAGGAAAATTGCCTGCGACCTTCCCGCGGATGGTTGGCCAAATCCCCATCTATTACAATCAGAAAAATACTGGCAAGCCGCCGTTCCCTGGCGGCGTCATACATATTGACGAGATCAAAACTCGCGCGCCGCAAACCTCTTTCGGGATGACCGCGTTTCACCTGGATGCAGGGTATACGCCGCTATTCAGCTTCGGCTATGGACTGTCCTACACCCGCTTCGAGTACCAGGATATTCGGGTCAGTGCGCCGGAGACCCCTCTTGGAGATACCTTCAGTCTCAGCGCGACGGTAAGCAATGTCGGAAAGGTCGCCGCCGATGAAGTCGTGCAGCTTTACCTGCGGGACCCGGTAGCCAGCGTCACCCGGCCAGTGAGGGAACTTAAGGGTTTCCGGCGGATACGCCTGGAGCCGGGTCAGTCCATGGTGGTGGAGTTCACTTTGCATACCGACGAACTGGCGTTTTACGGGCGTGACATGCGACTGCTTACTGAGCCGGGTAAATTTCATGCCTGGATTGGTGGCAGTTCGGAGGCATCCCTGGGAACGCAGTTTCGACTCATCGAGGCCGACTAGAGGTGAACTCGCGATCCCACCTGCCTGAACAGGCAACGTCGCGGCCATTGGCTTTTTGGAAGGACTTATTTTGAATTTGTTTCGTGGACTCCTGGTTGGGCTTGTCGCTATAGCCGGTTGCTCTTCAGGCTCCCAGGAAGAAATCGCCAGGCAGTCGGTGGGTGATCTGCTGGTCGGTGAGGTCATGGCCGTGTCCTATTCCGGGTTTCGCGAGGGTCAACATCCGGACAGGGGCGACGGAGCGATAAATCCTGGCAGGGAACAGATCCTCGAGGACCTGCAAATACTGCTTGCCCATGATTTTCACCTGCTGCGGCTTTATGACTCCGGAGCGAATTCCCTGGCCACCCTGGAACTGATTCGTGAGCATGGCTTGCCTGTCAAAGTGCTGCTGGGAATGTGGCTGGATGCCGAGTTCAGTAATCACGAGGGCTGCCCCTGGTTGAATGAGCCAATTCCTGAGCAAAAACTGGCAGCCAACACGCTGAGGAACGCCGCGGAAATAGAGCGGGGAATTGATCTTGCCACGCGCTTTACCGATGTGGTCATCGCCGTGAACGTAGGTAACGAAGCGTTGGTCGACTGGAACGACCACATGGTTCCCCTGGAGCAAGTCATTGCCTACGTACGACGGGTCAAGGCATCAATCGAACAGCCTGTAACAGTCGCGGATAATTACGTTTGGTGGATACGCAATGGAGCGCCCCTGGCCGCTGAAGTGGATTTCCTCGGCGTGCATACCTACCCGCTGTGGGAGCACAAATCGGTAGACGAAGCGCTCGCCTATTCCCTGGAAAATATTGGCCAGGTCCGAGCGGCGTTGCCTGGTAAACCTGTTGCCATTCTTGAGGCCGGTTGGGCAACCGCGGGTAGTGGTTTTGAGCAGCAGGCCAACGAGGCCAACCAGGAGCGTCACTATCGCGAACTCTCTGAGTGGGCTCGGGCAAATAACACCACGGTGTTTTTCTTTGAAGCATTTGATGAGCCCTGGAAAGGCGACCCGAACAATCCCCAGGACATGGAAAAGCACTGGGGCCTGTTTAACGTGGACCGCAGCCCAAAGCAGGTATTTCAGGAAACTCCCGTAGCAACTACTCCCTGAATCCCGGATTTTTCCGCTCCCTTGCTCGACAAATCGCCTGTCCTGATACGGGCATGTGTTAGAAACTGCTTCGCTGCGGTGTGACCCTCGCAGCACCCATCCCGGCGCTTCGGTTGCTATCGGCGGTCCGGGCCGTCAAGATTCCTTGCATGGCGTTTAATCGCCGATATTGGACAGTGACGATCGAGGCACAGCAGTGAATAAACCCTTTCTGGAATTTCATGGCAAGGTTGCGCTGGTAACCGGGGCAACCTCGGGTATCGGACTTGCCACGGCACTGGAGTTGGCACGGCATGGCGCCAGCGTGATGTTAAGCGGCAGAGATGAAACCCGGGGAATGGAATTGCGCGATCAACTCCGCGCACTGGGCGCCGCTGCGGAGTTCATGGCCGGGGACGTCAGGCAGCGGGTCTTTTGTGATGCCCTGGTGGAGGCCTGTGTGGCCCAGTTGGGCAGGCTGGACGTGGTGATTAACAGCGCCGGCATTTGCCAGGCAGCATCCACCATCGAAACCACCGATGAAATCTGGCACGACACCATGGACATCAATGTGAACGGGACTTTCTTCACCTCCCGGGCTGCGTTGAGGGTCATGGCGGAGCAGGGCTCGGGCAGCATCGTGAATATTGCCTCGGACTGGGGGTTGGTGGGCGCGCCTGAAGCTGCCGCCTACTGTGCCAGCAAGGGCGCGGTAGTGATGTTGACCAAGGCCATGGCCATGGATCATGCCAGCCAGGGAATACGGGTTAATGCGGTTTGCCCGGGTGATACCGATACACCCATGATGGACGCGGACTTTGTCCAGCGTGGCCAGACTCCCGAGGAAGGCAGGGCGCTTGCCGGTGAGGGAATTCCCATGGGCCGGATAGCCGAAGTTGAAGAGGTGGCGAGGGTGGTGTGTTTCATTGCCTCGGATGCCGCAAGTTTCATGACCGGTACCGCGGTGCCGGTTGATGGAGGTCATAGCGCGATCTAGCTTCGTGATACTGTCGTTCTAGCCGCTTTAAGGAGTGCCATCATGGGACCGCTCGGTTCACTGAGAATCCTGGATTTCACCACCCTGTTGCCGGGTCCATTTGCCAGCATGATCCTGGCGGACCTGGGCGCTGAAGTACTCAGGGTGGAGTCCCCCACCCGAATTGATCTGGCGCGTGTTACCCCACCGCTGGACAAAGGGGGTGAATCAGTAATTCATCGCCACCTGAATCGCTCCAAGCGATCATTGTCCCTGGATTTAAAACAAGCTTCCGCTCGGGAATTGATCAAGCGGTTGGTGAAGGAATACGACGTTGTGATGGAGCAGTTTCGGCCCGGTGTGATGGACCGACTCGGCCTTGGCTACGAGGCATTGAAGGAAGTAAATCCCGGGCTGATTTATTGCTCGATTACCGGCTACGGGCAGGACGGCCCGTACCGGGATCGTGCGGGACACGATAACAATTACCTGGCCCTGTCCGGTATTGCGGAAGGGTGCAGACACGCGGGTCAAACTCCGGTTCCTGCCACTATCCAGATAGGCGACCAGGCTGGCGGTTCCTTGTACGGCTTGATCGGGCTGCTCTCGGCGGTTATTCATCGACAACATACCGGTGAGGGGCAACAGGTTGACGTGAGTATGACTCACGCCGCGTTTGCCCTGAACGCTACCGCAGGGCCTGCGGCCCTGGCCGCGGGAGTCAGTTTGCCGGCGGGGTGCGGACCCCTGAGTGGCGGTGGTATTTACGGGTATTACCCCACCCTGGATGGCCGTTATCTGTCGGTGGGAAGTCTCGAGCCCCAGTTCAGGCAGCAGTTATGCCTGGGCCTGGCCAGGGAGGATTTGCTACCCCTGGCACTGAGTCCTCGACCGGAAGACGAGGCGGCCTTCAAGGAACAAGTGGCCGGGGAGATCGCAAAGCGTGATCTTCAGGAGTGGGTAGAGATGTTCCGTGGCGTCGATGCCTGTGTGGAGCCAGTGTTGGATTTGCCGGAGGCCGCAGCCAGTGAGTTGATGAAGAACAGGGGGATGGTGGTTGATGTGCCTGTGCCCGACGGTGGCATGCAGCAGCAGATAGGCTGCCCTCTGAAATTTTCGGCTTCCGCCGCGAGTTACCGTTACGTTGGCGCCGCCCTGGGCGCGGACAATGAATCAGTGCTAAACGAACTCGGCCTGTCCCCTGCGCAGATCAAAGAACTGATCGAGTCGGGTGCTTTGGGCTAGGAATTCCTGGTTCAGGCGCTGGCGGGAACGGGTATCGGGTTTCCCGCGGCGCGAGCGCGTTTTCGGGCCTTCTTCCATTCCTTTTGCAACAGGTAAGAATATTCCGGACAGTCAATCTGGATAGTGTGACTTTCGGACAGGGTGTAGTCTTTTTTCATGGTTTCATCGAAGGCCCGCATCTGTTGTTCCATGTCTGCCGGCCCGGGTAGCGCCACCTCGCCAACCAGGTAATCAGCAATGAAGTTCGATTGCAGTTCGGCAATCGGCATCATGGCGCAAACCGGCTGGACCAGTCCCAGGAAGGCCATATCCTTGAGGTCCGGATCGAAAATACGTTGCCACAAGGGGATGCTGTTGCCTGGCGCATCGATGAAGGTCTTGTCGAAAAACGGAAATTCGATGTTGTAACCGGTGGCCGAAATTATGACGTCCACCTGTTCTTCCGAACCGTCCTCAAATAGCACCCGGTCACCGCGCAATTCCTTGATGTCTCCCTTGGGTGTGATATCCCCGTGCACCAGTCTGTTGAACAGTTCCTGTGAGACTGTGGGGTGGCGGCTGTGGAAATGCTCCCTGGGGGGCTTGAGACCAACCCGCTGTGGGCTGCCGGCCATGAGCTTGATGATTGCCTCAATGGTCACGTCCCAGGCAGCCAGCCGTATTCGCCGGGGAACCAGGGTCCTGATCAGGCGTTCAAATAGTCCCGGCTTTTGCATGGGATGCCTGACCAGTTTGTCCTGGGGAATATTCCCCAGCACCTTGGGTATCACCCAGACACCGGAGCGTTGGGCGAGAAACAGTTTTTCGGCACCCTGGCCGATTCGGCCCAGCTCGCAGGCGATGTCCATGGCGGAATTGCCCATGCCCACCACGACCACGCGTTTGCCGTGTAAATCGTGGGGAGTGTTGGTGTCCACGTAATGGTGGCTGTGGAAATGCAGGCCGTCGAAATGTCCGGGATAGGTTGCCAGTCGCGGACTCCAGTGATGACCGTTGGCCACTATCAGGAAATCATAGTGCTCTGTTCTTGCTCCTCCGGGACCTTCCAGGCTGATTTGCCAGCCGCCTCCGTCCTGCCGCTCGCAGTGAGTCACCCTGGTCTGGAACTGGATATGGGGTTTGACCTGGAACTGATCTGCGTAGCGCTCAAACTCGGAGAGAATTTCCGTATGTGTCGGATACTCGGCAATCTCCGGGCGGAACTTGAAGTCCGACAATTCCATCATGCGCTTGGAGGTGTTGATGTGCAGGGAACGGTAGCAGGTGGACATGCCGTTGTCGTTCTGGAAGCGCCAGATTCCCCCAAGGCCGCTGCCGGCCTCGAAAGTATCAAAGGGTATGCCGTGTTGCTTCAATACCTTTGAACAAATCACACCGCTGGTGCCGGCGCCGATAATGCAGGTTTTTGGTAACTGACTCATGGGTCGTGCTTCCGGTTGTTGCCAGGATCAAGTTTGCCGGCCTCTGCCACCCTTAAACGGTGGGAGGTTCATTGGGAGGAAAAATACTTGCATCGATGGTTTCCTGGTAGGCATGCCAGGTGGCGTGTCCGATCAGGGGAATGGTTATTGCCAGGCCGAAAAATGCAGTGGCGAAGCCCAGGGCAGTGGCTAATACGATCAGCAAGATCCAGACGATCATTGCAGCCTTGTTGCGAAGCACTGCATTGATGCTGGTCACTACGGCGGTGACCGCATCCACTTCTCTGTCCATGATCATCGGAAGCGAGAATGCCGAGAAGCTGAAGGTGATCGCGGCGAAAATCGAACCCACGGCGCTCCCGATCCCGTAAAAGGTGGTCAATTCGGACCAGCCTGGCTCGGCCTCTATGGGGAAGAATATGTGCAGCATGGACGCGGCCCGGGCCCAGATCAGGAAAATGACCATCAGCAACAGTGCGAAAACCAGTGCGTTGCCCAGGCATTTTCGTTCTGCCCTTAAGCACCTTGAAAGGGAGGGTTGCTCTCCGCGCTGCAGTTGGGCACTGATCGCATACAGGCCGATAGCCATGACTGGCCCGATAAAAATAAACCCGGATAACAGGGCCAGGAATAACACCCAACTGCCCAGACCCAGTGCCAGCAGGCTTACCAGGTAACTCAGCGCGGTGACGGCAATGCCGTAACTGAGGCTTTGTCGCGGTGCGCGACGCATATCCGCCCAGCCTTTTTTCAGCCAGCCGAAGGGCGCCATGATGTCGATGTCGCGACTGGGTGCGAGCATCGGTGGTGCCGCTGTCTCGTCTTCACTGTCTGATGAGTTCGATGTCATCTTATTTGGAACTCCCTACTCTCGAGGCCCCCGATTAGTCGGGATGTTACTACCTGCTATGCCCGCAGGTTGCTATTGATTACCTTAATCTGCCTTGAGCGCCATGCCAACTTGAAAGCCAATTTGGGCTGCTCTACGGTGGTTTGTGAGGAACAGGATAATTCGGGAGTTTTTACAAGACCGGTAGCGGGGGCTGTAAGGTGCCTGCGGCAAGCACGTATTGAAGACCGGGGGCCTAAAATCAACAATCTACAACAATAGAAACAGTATAAATTTTCGGAGTCCACTATGCATAATGTGCTCAAGACCCTGCACACAGAGCACGCCCATATTTGTCGTGTACTGGATTTTCTGGATACCCAGATAGACTTGCTGGAGAAGGGTGGAAATCCCGAGTGGGATTTGATGAGAGATGTCATGCATTACATGACAAATTTCCCCGACATTTACCATCATCCCAAGGAAGACCTGGTTTTCAATCGCCTGCGTCAGCGCCAGTCTGGTGCGATTCCCGAGATTGACGATATCCTGCACGAGCATGGAGAACTGTCAAAAATGGGTCAGAAATTCCGCGCCGCTATCCAGGAAGTCGAAGGTGGGTCAGTGATGTCGACGGAGGATTTCAGCAAGATGGCACGGGGCTATGTCGACGTGCAGCGGCGCCATGTGGAACTGGAAGAGAGAGTCCTGTTTCCGCTAGCCAAAAAATTCCTGAGGCCGGAAGACTGGACCGAGGTCGACAAGGCCATCGAGTCGCAGCCTGATCCCATGTTCGGCCATATGGTTAAGGACGAGTACAAGCTGATTCGCAGCGCTATTTGCGACTGAGCCTTCACCAGTTGAATTACGCGGCTCCCGGTTCCCGGGTGCTGTGTTACGGTTGAGATCATCCCGGTATTCCGGGATCGGCGTGCGCGCCGGGGGCATCCATAAGCTGATCGGCGCTAATCCAGTCATGGCGAATCCTGCTTTTCCCAGGTGCCGGAGGGTCTCTTGTGAGTTGTTGCCATCATTACTACGCCCTGGCCGAGGGTTGCGAAAGCGCCTTCTCGGTTGATATGTCCAAGATCACCCTGGGTCCTGGATGCCTGGCCGAAGCCGGCCAAAGGCTGTCCGCACGTGCCGTGAAGCGGGTGGCCGTGTTTACCGACAGTCGCATAAAGGAAATGCCGTTTTTCCAGACCCTCATGGACTCATTGCTGAGGGCAGGGCTGGATGTGGCGTTGTATGACCGTGTGCAGGTGGAGCCCACCGACCAATCGTTCCTTGAGGCCGCCCGGTTTGCTGCTGAGGCTAATCCTGACGGCTACCTGTCCATTGGTGGTGGGTCGGTTATCGATACCTGTAAGGCCGCGAATCTGTACGCCACCTATCCGGCGGATTTTCTTGCCTACGTGAATGCGCCGGTGGGCGAGGGCAGGCCGGTGCCTGGCCCGCTTAAACCGCATATTGCCTGTCCAACCACGTGTGGCACTGGCAGTGAATGCACCGGGATCGCGGTATTCGACCTCCTGGAGATGAAGGCCAAGACCGGAATCGCATCTGCTCACCTGCGTCCCAGCGAGGCGCTGATTGATCCGCAATGCACCCACACGCTTCCTCACAATGTACTGGCCGCCAGTGCCTTTGACGTTCTTAGCCATGCGGCGGAGTCCTACACCGCCATTCCCTACAGCGCCCGGGTGGCGCCGGCTGGTCCCATGGCCCGTCCCATGAGCCAGGGCGCGAACCCCTGGAGTGACATGGGGTGTGAACGGGCGTTAAAGATTATCGGTGAGTATTTCGAGCGGGCCATGGCGGATCCGTCTGACCTGGAGGCCCGGGAGAAAATGATGTGGGCCGCCACCCTTGCGGGAATCGCCTTTGGCAACTCGGGCGTGCACCTGCCTCACGGTATGTCTTACGCGGTGGCCGGATTGGTCCGGGATTACACGGTGAAAGATTATCCCGATGACCATCCCATGGTGCCCCACGGGATGTCGGTGATCGTGAATGCGCCGGCGGTGTTTCGGTATACCGCCTGCGCCTGTCCGGAAAGACACCTGGAGGTGGCTCGCTGGCTTGGGGCTGATATGGCCGGCGCGGAAAATGATGATGCGGGTGAAGTGTTGTCCACCAGGCTTGAACAGTTGATGAAGAAAGCCCGCTTTCCCGGAGGCCTGGCGCCCATCGGTTATACCGTGGATGACCTGGATGCCCTGACCGACGGGGCGATGCCCCAGCAACGACTGTTAAGTAACGCGCCCCTTGCAGTGGACAGGGCCGACCTGAAAGAATTGTTCCGTTCGGCGCTTTCCTATTGGTGATTTATGAGTGATACGCCCACCCGCGATCAGTACAGCTATTTCCTGCCTATCCAGACACGCTGGATGGATAACGATGCATATGGACATATCAACAACGTCACCTACTACTCGTATTTTGACAGCGTCGCCAATCACTACCTGATTCATCGTGGTGGGCTGGATATCGAGAACAGTCCGGTGATCGGGGTGGTTGCCGAGTCCCAGTGCGTTTACCGCAGCGCCCTGGCCTATCCGCAAGTCATCGAGGCGGGCCTGCGTGTGAATCGCCTGGGGAACCGCTCTGTGGAATACGGTATCGGGATATTTGCCCAGCAGGCCCGGGAAGTCTCCGCCTTTGGGCGCTTTGTGCATGTGTTTGTAGACAGGCAGAGCAATTCGCCGGTGGCAATTCCCGACGCCATACGCAAGGCGCTGGAAGCAATTCTTTACACATCCTGAGTGGGAACTTGCTTCCGGGTTGTTGCTGCTCCAGCATAGCCTCTTCCTATTGACCGGTGCCGCGGCTGATGCCATCTAAAAACAGTAAATGGGTGCTGGTTTTCTCCAGCCTGGGCCATGCGTACATGCATATGCTCACGGCGTTCTTTTTTGTCCTGGCACTGGCCCTGGAAAAGAGCTGGTCCATGCCCTATCACGAGTTGGTGAGGCTGTGGACCCTGGGTGCCTTGATGGTAGGGGCGGTGGCAATTCCCGCCGGCTGGCTGGCCGACCGCTGGAGCTCCCCGGGCATGCTGGTGGTGATGTTTTTCGGCATGGGCATGGCATGTATCGCCTGCTCCCTGAGCCAGACCCCCTTCATGCTGATGGTAAGTCTTACTGCCCTGGGGCTGTTCGCGGCAATCTATCACCCGGTGGGGATTCCCTGGCTGGTGCGCAGCGTCACCGCCGGCGGCAAGGCCCTGGGAATTAACGGGATATTCGGCGGACTGGGTGTGGCCTTTGCCGGAACCACGGCGGGCCTGTTGGTGGATTACGTCGGCTGGCAGGCGGCATTCGCCGTACCCGGTGTGATTTGCTTCCTCACCGGTGCCTTCATGCTCTGGGCCTGGCGCCAGGGGCTGCTACCCGAGGGGCACCAGGCCGAAGCCGCCCAGCGAGGGCTGGGACGTTCGGCCATGCTCAAGGTCGTCATTGCCTTGATGCTCGGCATGTTTTTCCTGGGCTTCATCTACCAGGCCTGCCTGGCGGCGTTCCCCAAGTTGTTTGACCTGCGTCTGGGCGATGCCATGGGTGAGGGAACCCTGGGCGTGGGCATGCTGGTTACCCTGGTTTACGGGGTGTCGGCCATATTCCAGGTAATCGGTGGTCACCTGGCGGATCGTTATTCCCTGAAGTGGATTTACCTTGCCGGTTTTGCCTTGCAGGTCCCCCTGTTGTTCCTGGTCAGCCAGATGACCGGGTTTTCCCTCGTGGCCGGCGCCACGCTTACGGTGCTGGTCATGACCGCCGCTCAACCGGCAGAGAGCATGCTGCTGGCTCGTTACTCGCCGGCCGGCCGCCAGGGCTTTGCCTTCGGCGTGAAATTTGTGCTGGCCTTTGGTGCCGCGCCCCTGGCAATCAGCCTGGTGTCATGGCTGTTTGCCGGACCCGATGGAGGGGGGCGCTTGTTTGGGGTGTTGGCAGTTGTATCCCTGTTGGGTGCGTTGGCCGTGTGGACCCTCCCGCGAGAGCCTTCCAGGGCGGTTGCTGCCAGCTAGTGCGATATCACCGTCGGAGCCTGTACAATGGACCTCACAGGCTGTGTCGGAGAATAAGACTAATGAAAATATTAAAAGTGACTGCTTTACTGATGACCCTGCTAGGCATGGCTGCCTGTTCCAGCGCCCCGGAGCTGCGTTCGGACCTGGATCCGGGTACCGATTTCAGCAAGTTCAAAACTTATGGCTTCGTGCGGGTTACCGGAACAGACCAGGCCCAGTACCAGACCCTGGTTACCCAACACTTCAAGGCGGCAGTGCGTACCCAGATGGATGAACGCGGCTACCGGTTTGTCGACAGCAATCCGGACTTGCTGGTGAACTTTAATGCCGTATTGTCGGATAAAGTCCGCGTTACCAGCCAACCCAGTGGCGGAATGTATTACGGCTATCGGGGTTACGGTGCATGGGGTGGCTATGGCAGCTACACCGATGTTCGCCATTACACCCAGGGAACGGTAAACATCGACCTGATTGATACCAGTAGACAGCAACTGGTCTGGGAAGGGGTGGCCGTGGGAACGGTCAAGGAAAAGAGCAAGCTGGATATCGGGGAGCGCATCGCCAATGTAGTGGCCCTGATCATGGAGCAGTATCCCTTCCGTGCCCAGGCCGACTAGAGGACTGTGAGCGAGTCGGACAGGTGCGCATTGCTGACCAGGGAATCAGCGGAGCCCCTGGCGGGTTCGGCTGAGCCAGTCCAGTGCTGGGTGATGCTTGAGTTTCGCGGAGCCTGGAAATCCATGGCCGTGGAAGACAACGACCTGGCCAGACCGGTGCAAGACTGGTTTAGCTCTAATATTCAGGCAATGCGCGCCAGGGGTCTAAAAACCCGTCCCCAATTGATTCGTCAGCAGCATAGTCGTGACAAGGATCAGCTGAGCCTGTTTGTCGGATTCTGCGATCCCGCCTCGCCCAGGCTTTACGAATTCACTGCCACCACTCATGACGTGTTCATCTCGCTGGACCTGGGTGCCTTGCTGGATGATCCAGGCGCCTATACAGATCAACTGGTTAGGGGTGATCGCTATTTTGCTTGCACCAACGGTCAACGTGACGCCTGTTGTGCGATTTACGGCATGCGTGTGTATCCAGAGCTGACCCGCCAATGCGGTGATGCGGCCTGGCAGACCACTCACCTGGGTGGCCACCGTTTTGCTGCCACCCTGGTAAGCCTGCCCACCGGGGCTGTATACGGTCAGTTGGAACCCATGGATGTGACTGCCTTGCTTGATGCCCAGGGGGCCGGCGAATTACACCTGCCAAAATTGCGTGGCCTGAGCAGCCTGGACAGCGTTTCACAATGGGCTGATATTGCCTTGCGCGAACGCAGCGGTCACGCCCAGTCGGGCCGCTATCTGTTACAGGAGCGAGACAGTCAGGACGGGGTGGAGCGCAGAGTGTTTCTGGATAGTCACGACAACAGCCGTCACGAAATTTTCCTCAAGCCCGTTTCCGAGGCGATTGAGTTCCAGGCAAGCTGTGGTGAGGGGAATCGCAAGACCCGCAAGCTCTACCAGGTTCAGTCCCCCGACACTGACTGATCATTGGTGGCATCGGCGCTGACCGATTCCAGCAGTGAGCGCATCCAGCCCAGGGCTGGATCTGAATCGGCGCGCTTGTGCCAGAACATCCTGATCTCCAGGGGTGGCACCTCAAAAGGTAATTCCATGCTATGCAGACCGTCCAGTGCAGCCAGG
>ENA-UOYD01000128-UOYD01000128.1-marine-metagenome-genome-assembly--contig:-NODE-128-length-22219-cov-4.051802_pt1 | contig 22219 bp, 20 predicted proteins | sample MGYA00238169_ERZ767097 | MGnify/ENA primary metagenome ERZ767097 (study PRJEB28937, sample SAMN06267346) | marine metagenome | isolation source: Columbia River Estuary | place: USA:Columbia River Estuary... | reverse complement strand
CGCCTTAATGGCCAGTAAAAAAATCATTGAAGGTTTAGCAGCGACTTCTGTTTGTAATGAAAGTACCGAATGTAAATACATTGCTTTTGGCAGCAAACCTTGCGGAGGGCATTGGAGTTATTTAGTATATTCTACATCAATCAATACAGATGAATTGGAAAGTTTAGTTGAAGTATTTAACCAAAACCAGGATGCTTTTAATAAAAAGTGGGGCGTAGTCTCGGATTGCTCAGCAGCTTTACCTCCTACAAGTATAAATTGTGAAAATAACACCTGTATACCTGTTTATCAGAACTAAGTTTTTCCTTATTTTTGGAACATGCGAAAACTATTGGCTTACCCTTTAACTATTATACATCTACTATGTTTTTTTATAGCATTAGTAATTTTTCATCCCATTCAGTGGATATGTTTTAATGTTTTTGGCTATCAGGCACATAAAAAAAGTGTTGATATTTTGCAATGGTGTTTAATGCGCTGTGCAAATATATTGGGGACTCGGTTTACATTTACTAATCCTCATAAAATAGATACTACTCACCCTCTAATAATTGTTGCTAATCATCAAAGTCTGCACGACATATATCCTATTACGTGGTATATGCGAAAACATCATCCAAAATTTATCAGTAAAATTGAATTAGCTAAAGGAATTCCTAGTGTGTCTTATAATTTACGTCATGGTGGCGCGGCATTAATTGATAGAAAAAACCCAAGGCAATCATTACCCGCTCTTATGAAGTTTGGTGAATATATTGAAGAAACTAATCGTTCCGCTGTTATTTTTCCTGAAGGCACCAGAAGTAAAAATGGTGAGCCAAAGCCATTTCAAACGAAAGGATTGGAAATATTATTCAAAAAAATCCCTTCTGCTTTGATTGTTCCAATCTCTATAAATAACTCTTGGAAAATGTATAGATATGGTAAATTTCCTATGGGAATAGGGGCGCATTTAACGTTTACTGTTCATGAGCCCATAAATTTAGCTACCTTTACAAACAAAGAAGACCTTATTAAAACAATTGAAACGACCATAAAAAATAATATACATCCCTAAAATTAATATATGTCATTAAAAAATGTCCGATTTGAAGTCATGAAGTTTTTGGAAAAAGACGTTGAAGCTTTAATAGAAAAATACCTGATTCCAATTGAAAAAATATGGCAACCCACAGATTTTTTACCAAACTCTGAAGGGCCTGCTTTTTTTGATGAAGTTAAAGAAATTAGAGAATTATCAAAAGAGTTACCTTATGACTTATGGGTAGTTTTAGTGGGAGATATGATTACTGAGGAGGCATTGCCTACTTATGAATCATGGCTCATGGATGTAGAAGGTGTAGATCAAGTAAATGGTGCAAATGGCTGGTCAAAATGGGTGCGCCATTGGACTGCTGAAGAAAACAGACATGGGGATGTCCTTAATAAATACTTATACTTATCTGGCAGAGTCAATATGAAGGAAATTGAAAAAACCACACAGTATTTAATTGCTGATGGTTTTGATATTGGAACAGATAGAGATCCTTATAAAAACTTTGTATATACCAGTTTTCAAGAACTCGCTACTTATGTTTCACATAATAGGGTTGCTAAAATAGCTACTAAAAGTGGAAACAAACAATTAGGAAAAATGTGTAAAATCATTTCTGGTGATGAAATGAGACATCATCATGCCTATTCAGAATTTGTGGAGCGTATTTTTAAAGTAGATCCTAGTCAAATGATGATGGCTTTTCATTATATGATGAAACAAAAAATTACGATGCCTGCTCATTTTTTAAGAGAATCAGGAAATAAAATAAGTACAGCTTTTGAAGAATTCTCTAATACCGCACAGCGTATAGGGGTATATACTTCTAGAGATTATATCGAAATTCTTGAAAAACTAATTGTGCGTTGGGAAATTGACAAGATTACCAATCTTACTGATGAAGCTGAAAAAGCAAGAGATTACTTAATGAAGCTACCAGAAAGGATGTTAAGGATAGCTGACAGAATGACGATACCAGAAAACTCATTTCAATTTAAATGGGTAGAACCCGCCAAATTAAAATTATAACTTCATTATAAATATTATATTAATTCCTTTTGTTTCAAGAGGAATTTTTATTTTAGAGCCTATGCTAACTAATGAAGATCAAATAACCAAAACCATTGCTTTTGTAAAAGAACAATTAGCAAATGCTGAAGGCGGGCATGATTGGTTTCATATTGAGCGCGTCTTTAACAATGTGTTACTTATATCAAAAACAGAACGGGTTGACAAAATAGTGGTATCACTTGCTGCTTTGCTTCATGACATTGCAGACAGCAAATTTCATAATGGCGATGAAACTATTGGCCCAAAAATAGCGCGTGAATTTTTGTTTAATCTGAATGTAGATTCAGCAGTCATTGAACATGTTATTAATATTATTGAAAACATCTCGTTCAAAGGTGGGAATGTTTCGCGAAAATTTCATTCAAAAGAATTGGATGTGGTTCAAGACGCAGACAGATTAGACGCTATTGGGGCCATTGGTATTGCGCGTTGCTTTAATTACGGAGGATTTAAAAACCGACAACTTTATAATCCAGATATTAAGCCAAATCTTAAAATGACCAAAGAAGAATATAAAGTATCAACAGCTCCAACTATTAATCATTTTTATGAAAAATTACTGCTGCTAAAAGACAAAATGAACACCAAAACAGGCCTTAAAATAGCACTACAAAGGCATGAATATATGGAGTGCTTCTTAAAACAATTTTATAATGAATGGGAAGCAAAATTGTAATTTAAAAAATCATTCATTTTAATTATTACACCCTTTAAAAGATATAATCTAACACTCTGTCTAATTTATTTCATTACTAATTATTTAAAGTTAAATTTGGAAATTATTTAAAATTCATATGAGCCAAAAGATTTCTTTCAAACACTCCATTATATTATTATTAAGTATATACTTTTTAAATGGTAATTTATTTGCATCAATATATCATACTAAGCTGTCTAATAATGATGTACCATATTCAAATAATATAATTAATAAAAATCCTAATACGCTTATTAGTGATGAACTCGCTTATGTTGAAGCGATAAAAGATGGAGACAATGCACTTGAATCACTGACAATAATATCTCCTAACGGAGGTGAATTTTGGCAGGTTGGAAAAACACCAAATATTATTTGGGAAAGCCTAGATTTATTAGCTTCTATTACTTTAGAGTATTCAATAGACAATGGCTTTACTTGGGAGATAATTGATACAGGAATTCCTAGTACTCAAAACAGTTATGCATGGGACGTTCCAAATAAGACCTCTCAACAATGCTTAGTGCGCGCTAAATCAGGCTCTGTGAGTGATACCGGTGATGGTGTTTTTGAAATTTCAGATGATACTTCCTCTTGTACCATTGTTGTTTTAGGTTCTTCTACGGCAGTAGGCTTTGGCGCATCTACACCAGAAAAGTCCTGGGTAAATTTGTATAGTGCCGCAATATTCCAAAAAAACACAAAACTCAACGTTGAAAACTTAAGTCTTGGGGGATATACTACCTATCACATTCTTCCTACTGGAACTACACTACCTACTGGTGTAACTGTTTCCATAGATGAAAATAGAAATATAACAAAAGCATTAGAGTCGAATCCTGTAGCCATAATAATTAACATGCCTTCAAATGATACAGCTAACGGCTATACCGCTACTGCTCAGTTAGAAAACTATGATCTATTAAATACTGAGGCTAATGCAAATTCGGTGGGTTTATGGATAGCGACACCACAACCTAGAGATTGCTTTTGATGTAACTAAATTACAAACTCAAAAAGATGTTAGAGACGCCATTACTGCTATTTATGCAGATAATGCCATAGACTTTTGGACTGACATCGCTGGAACGGATGACAAAATTCTTCCCTTATTGAGATTTGGGGATGGAATTCATGTAAATGATATTGGTCATGATATTTTATTCAATAAAGTACTAACTAAAAATATTGATGCCACGGCATGCATAACTGCACCGTTAGGGTTAACAAATATTGAGATTAGTGATAATTTTAATCTAAAAGTATATCCAAATCCAGTAACAGATTTTATTTCTCTAGATTTTCAATCTATATTATCAGGTAATTTAAACGCAACGTTTTTTGATATTTTGGGTAGAGAATTAATACCAACGCAGCCTGATTTTAATTTTAATGCAGGGCATAATTCTATTATTATGAACTTAAAAGAATTAGAAGCAATGCGCGGTCAAATTATTTTTGGATTATTCACCTTTAATACTAATAATGGGCTTATTCAAAAAAGTGTTAAACTTATAATAGAATAAAGCACTTATTCTACTTATAACTTTTATAAATTCAAAAACACTCTTTTAATATAGGATTGGTCTTAATTAATTTTTAAAAACAATTTTATAATGAATGGGAAGGAAATCTATAACTAGTACTAATTTATTCATAAAGGTCTAATTCTTTTCTATTTTATATAAAAAATACAAACCTATATTATTTTAACTTAATCTTAACTTCAAATTAATATATCAGTTAATTTAGCATATATATTAGTCAAAATAGATGTGTTTTTCATAATGTTCTCAGTCTACCTTTGCCCCGTTGAACGTTTAATAATTTAAACATGAAAAAGACAATTAAAAAACAGTATAAAACAAATTCATTAAATTTATTTCAATTTCTATTAATTTTATTAATGACATTGCCCCTAATAACTGGGGCCTTATTAATTTGGTTAAGAATAAAATAAACTTAAAACTATTTGATAAAATAATTTAAACCTTAAAAACACTTATTAAATCCTTTACTAATTAGTAAAGGATTTTTTATTATAAATATAGAATAGTCTTTAGTTTTCTCGAGCTACCTCCAATGCAGTTAACTTATACTCTAATATTGATAGTTGTTCCCCGCTATGTATTATTTGTTCAACAGATAAGTTATTGCTTGAATTAATAAAATTTACTATTCCATTCATTTTTGTGTTATAGTATTCTATCGTTTTATTAATTTTATCTTTATCCATAACTGATTATTAAATTGACTACTGTATAATAAGCTTAATTTCCTTTCTATAATTTGAAGCACTTTTACCTGTAATCTCATTAAATTGTTTATTAAAATGAGAAAAGTTATTAAACCCGCACTCAAAACAAATATCTGCAATACTTAACTGGCTTTCGTTTAGTAATTTGGTAGCATGTACAACACGGTATTCATTAACAAGTTCTGTGAATGTTTTTCCCGTGGTCTTTTTAAAAAATCTACAAAAGGCAGGGACGGTCATACTTACTTTATCGGCTATTTCTTCTAAACTTATATGACGTTGAAAATTGTTGTTTACAAATTTAAATATGATGTCAATTTTAGAGCTGTCTTGTGGTTTTGTTTCAAACGCAAATCCATCCGCATTGAGCAAAGAATAATCTTTAGATTCAGCTAAGTCGTTCAAAACTTCAAGAAGTTTTAAAATTCTCTCAAAACCTTCAAGATCATTTAACTCTTCAATTTTTGGTCCAACAATTTTTTTTGCTTCTGGTTTAAATAGAATCCCTTTTTTTGCCCTTTCAAATAAAGAAACAATGCCACTCATTTCAGGTATATTAAAAAACCCTTCTCCTAAAAAATCAGATTTAAATTGAACGACTGTTTCTGTACCGTTAGTAGTCAATCTATCCGTAAAACCATTATGTGGAAGATTTGATCCTAATAATATAAGCTGACTATTGTTAAAATATGATAAGTGATTGCCAATGTGTCTTTTTCCTTTCCCTTTGTTGACATATACTAATTCAAGTTCTGGATGGAAATGCCAAAAGGCAAATTTATTTTCCCTTTTTTCAGTATGCTGCTTGACTACCAAAGAACTACCAAAGCCAGGGCTAACTTTTTCAAATGTAGGTTTCTTATTCAACATAAGTAATTTTTAAACAAATTTACAATTTAAACTCCTAAAAAAATGTAGTCTATTAACACAAATATATGCTATATTAACTTAACATTAAATTAACATTGCCATTATTGATAAAATAGCACATATATTAGTCAAAATGGTTGTTTTTTCAGCTCTTTTTCCAACATACATTTGCATTGTAAAACATTACAAAAAACCAAATCATGAAAAACAGAAAAACAACACTTAGAAAAATTATATTAACAGGAGCAATGTTTATTGCCTTGATTAGTAATGCAACGAATGGATTAAACAATGATCCAGACAACGATTTAAAGAAAACAACCTTTACAATAAACAATGTTAAACAAGGAAACCAACTGATTATAAAAGATTTTAATGGTCTCATTCTATATAAGGAACAAATTAAAGAATCAGGAAACTATTCAAAAGGTTTTGATTTAACATCCTTACCTGATGGGTCTTATGTTTTTGAACTTGAAAAAGATTTAGAAATTAAATCATTCCCATTTACGGTAACCGCTAAAAATGTGGTTTTCAATGAAAATGAAGCTACCATTCACAAACCATTTGTAACTTCAAAAGGCAACTACATTTACCTGTCTAAATTAGCTTTAAATAATGAGCCCTTAGATATTAAAATATATTATCACGATGGGACAGAATTAATTTATTCTGAAAATATTAAGGACACCAAAGTGATAGAAAAAGTTTATAAACTGGCTTCAAATGCCAAAGGCAACTATAAAATAGTTTTGAGCTCAAACGGAAGAGAATATTATGAATATATTACCTTATAAAAGGTTTTACAACATTAGTTAGTTTAGTTTGTTAAAAGGTGAGTGTTACTATTTTAGGCTCACCTTTTATCTTTTATTTAAAACGATTATCCAATTTCAATTAAAAAATATAATGGAAATATTACTCAACTTCTTTGAGGAAACTTTAATTAAAAAAAACAGTTTCAAATCAAATCTTAAACCTTTTTATATCAACTGGAAAATTAAAAGAACTGTGCTGAATATTTTCTGGGGACTTATAAATATTACTGCATTAATAGTTGCAACCAATATTATGATAGCCAATCACTTAGAACTATTATGGCTTGCTTTTGTCATAATATATGCCTCTGTTTATTGGATTGTTTCCTCGTTATTACTTGACATACTTATTGGAGATGAAATTGATAACAATGTTTCTAAACCAATTTAATGATTAAAAAAACGTGTATTATGTTAAACTTAAACTGAGTTAAAATAACATATAAATACATCAATATTGATGTTTTAAAATAACCACAACCAAATTCTTTTTACGGAGAATTTTATAGTTGATATAAAAACACATCAGATACAAATGATGTCTTAATTAGTTTAGTTTGTTAGCAAAAGTGAGTAGCAATACTCACTTTTGCTTTTTATAAAGTTTCATACTGAAAATTACTTGAAACCAATTAACTTCCAGGAAATTCTGCTTTACGTTTTTGTAAAAAAGCCGTAGTACCTTCAACAAAATCATCAGTGCCAAAACAGTTTCCAAATTCGTTTATTTCAACCTTAAAACCATCAACGCCATCCACATAATTTGCATTAATTGCCTTAATTACTGCAGAAATTGCCACTGATGAATTTCGTGAAATTTTACCAGCTATCTTTTCGCAAAGTGCCAATAATTCTTCCTGGCTTGTAACATGATTTACCAATCCATATGATAATGCCTGGTTAGCATCAATCATCCCTGCTGTCATAATCATTTCCATTGCTCTGCCTTTTCCAACCAGATTTGGTAAACGCTGTGTGCCACCATACCCAGGAATCACCCCAAGAGAAACTTCTGGCAAGCCCATTTTTGCATTATCACTGGCGACTCTAAAATGACAGGCCATCGCTAATTCTAAACCGCCACCAAGTGCAAATCCATTAACCGCTGCAATGACAGGCGTTGATAAATTCTCAATAAAATCAAACAAAATTTCTTGTCCTTTAGCAGCTAACCTTTTCCCTTCATTAACATCAAATTTAGCAAATTCACTGATATCAGCACCGGCCACAAAAGCCTTTTCGCCACTGCCTGTTAAAATTATAACTTTTATGTCTGTATCATCTTCCGCCTCTTTAAAAGCTTCATGCAATTCCTCAATGGTTTCTTTATTAAGCGCATTTAATTTGTTGGGACGATTAATAGTAATATAGCAAATGCTATTACTGGTTTCTGATAAAATGTTGTTGTAACTCATAATGTATTAAAATGTTATTCGTTTGATTTTTTATAAAATTTTAATCCTTTTATTACGGATAAGTCTGATTCATAAAACAATAAAGATTCTTTTACTTCTTTACCTGATAAATCTCTAGGTGACTTGGTAATCCATCTTGCTTTAGTATTTGTAAAGTCATAAATATACTTTTCATTCAAATCTTTTTCTTTATCTGAATAAAAAAAGATTAAGTTTTTTTCTGCTTTCCAAGTGCCTTTTCCATAAAAATTTTCTTCCATATTGGGTTTTGAAATAGCAGAAAGATCTCTTATAAAATGATATATAAATGTCCCCTCTTCATTCAAAGTAAGTGTCCATTTCATTATTGTCTCATCTATATCTTTACGTTTATAGTTATTGTCAATTACATAAACTCCTGATTGTCCAAACAAATTGCTACAAATAAAAACACCTAAAATAAAAAACAGCTGTTTCATTGTTGTTTAGTTTTCTTTGGGAATGGTCACTTTAAATGTGGTTCCTTTATTCGGTTCTGACTCAAAAGAAATAGTTCCTTTATGCATTTCAACAATGTTTTTAACCATAGCAAGACCCAATCCCATACCGCTTGTTTTTGTGGTAAATTTAGGCTCAAAAACCTTCATTTTATTTTCTTCTAAAACACCTGCGCCATTATCAGAAACTGTAATAATCACTTGATTGTTTTCAGTTCTTACACTTACTTTTATTTTAGGCTCTCTTTTATTTGGAATCGCCTGAATCCCATTTTTAACCAAATTAGTAACCACTCTAATCAATTGCGTTCTATCAAATTTTACTATAATCTCTTCGGTATCAGATGAAAATTCAATGTATTCTTCATTAAAAATATCTAAGGCCAGTTTTACAATTTTAACCACATTTAAAGTTTCATTTTGCTGCGCGGGCATTTTTGCAAAGTTTGAAAATGCCGATGCAATGGAACTCATGGTGTCAATTTGCTGAATGAGTGTTTTACTATATTCATCTACTTTTTTGTGAATATTTTCATCAGTAGGATCAAATTTTCGTTGAAAATTCTGAACCGTTAAACGCATTGGCGTTAATGGATTTTTAATTTCATGTGCTACCTGTTTTGCCATTTCTCTCCAGGCCTGTTCTCTTTCAGAAGTTGCCAGTTTTACCGCGCTTTCTTCAAGCTCATCAATCATGCTGTTATACGAATTAACCAATACATTAATCTCCTCACTGGTGTCTCCTATTTCAATCTTTTCATTACTTTTTTCTAAACGGGTCGTATTGATTTTATCACTAATGGTTTTTAATGATTTCGTGATGTATTTTGATAAAAGAAAAGCAAAACCAACAGCCATAAGCAATACAAAAGAGTAAGCATATAACAACCTTAACAAAAACTCATTTAACTCTTTAGAAAGGAATTCATCATTCTCTAAATAAGGTAAATTTAATATGGCCAAAGGTTTAGATTTTTGGTCTGTAATATAAGAATATGAAGATTGAAAGGTTTCCCCGTTTTCCTGACTTTTTTCAATATAATGATGTTGTGCGGTATTAGACAATTCATTTAATATTTCGGTCCTAATACAAACCTGCATGGTATCTAATGTAAACGTGGCTCTTGATGTTTTTAACAAGGTCCCGTCAAGATCATATAAATTTAATTGAAGCGAATGAACATCGGCAATTTTATAAATTTCATCTTTAAATATTAAAGGAATTTCTTTAGTAGTTACAGGATAAGATGTTTCTTTTAAAACAAAATTTATATGGCTTTGAATGGCTTTTTCTTTTCTTTCTAGCCTTTGTTGATGGTAATCTTTTGTTTCTTCTTTGTATTGATAAATAGCCACAGAAGCAATTAAAACGGATGCCATTAGTACCAAAAGTATCATCCCAATAAAAATACGGGTACGTAAAGACAACCTTTTTAAATTCATGCAGTTAAATTATGATTAATAAAGATAGCAATAATTGAACCAATCCTTTTTTAAGCCTCAGGATTTTTTGCTCTAATATTCTTATAAACTTTAAAACCTAACATAATAAGTACGCCTAAAACTACAAGACCTATTATTCCATAAATCCAATTAATGGCATTTTTTAAAATCACTAAAAAAACTACTGCAAACAAAATGAAGGTGGCTCCTTCGTTCCAAATGCGCATAAAACTCGATGTTTTCTTTACCTCATCATTTTGCAACTGTTTATAGTATTGATGCGTTTTTAAATGATAAATAATTAAAAGAATTACAAACACTAACTTAACATGCATCCATGGTTGTTCTAACCAATAAGGTTGTAAAATGAGTAACCAAATGGCAAAAATAGTAGCCAATATTGCTGACGGCCAAGTTATAATATACCATAAACGCTTGCTCATTAATTTAAGTTGTTTGCCTAGAATTTCCTTTTCTGGAGAAGGTTTATAAAAAGACTCTATTTGATACACAAATAAACGCGGAATATAAAATAACCCGGCAAACCATGTGATTACAAATATGAGATGGAACGACTTAATATAATTGTAAAACTCCATTAATCTTCTACGAATAAATAGTTTAAATTTTTGTTGTTAAAAGCAGCGTTAAAAGCACTAATCTCATCACTTACCAACTTATTAAAAGCATCTAATTGTACATTAATTTGAGTCGTCAATTCGTTTTTAACGGCGATATCCTGATCGGTTGGCGCAAAATCACCCATGCTTATTAAAGCGTTTAAATGTCCCAGTTTATTAGTTAATCTAATTGGGAAGTTTAAGGGGTCTTGATTGCTTTTGTTTTGCGTTTGATACAATGCTTCCTCAATTTTTGTAAAGTCTTCCTTTAACTTTTTTGCTTTTTCTAACAGATCCTTAACCGTTTCACTGTCTTTATATTGAGATTCAAAAGCTGATAATTGTTCTTTTATTTTTTTTATTTTTTTGATGGATTTGTGCGCATTATCCATTGTGTTATTGACATCTTTAACAAAATCAAACTGCTTTTGCATGTCTGCTAAGGTGCTTTCTACTCTAGGGTCAGCAATAATAGTGAATGGTTGAGAATAGTTTTTGTCATTAACTTTTAAACTTACTTTATAAGTTCCAGGTATGGCTTGTGGCCCATCCAAACTAGCCCACCATAAAATCATACCATCAAGAAGTTCTGCTCCTTTATAAGACATATCCCACACAAACTGGTTCATCCCTTTCTTAACTTCCAGTTTATTATCCTTTTTGTTTTTTGTACTAAAAGATTTTATGGAATCACCCTTTATATCAAAATAAGTCAAGGAAACAGCATCGTCTTTATTAAAGTCTTTCAAATTAAAATAGGTTATGACACCATTTGGATGATTTGTTCCAGACGTTTTACTCTTATCCCTGCTTCTTCCGTCCATTCTATAGGAGTCTTTAGGTATAAAAAGTCTGTTTTCAGCGGTGTTGCCAGTATAAAGTTGATGCAATACGGTTAAATCATCCATAATCCATAAACTTCTTCCTTGTGTAGCCACAATTAAATTATTGTCTTTAATGGCCAAGTCAGTGATTGGAACAATTGGCAGATTCAACTGAAAAGCTTGCCACTTTTTCCCATCATCAAATGATATATACATCCCTGTTTCAGTTCCAGTATATAATAGCCCTTTTTGCTTTGGATCTTCACGAAGTACTCTAGTAAAATGTTCCGGATTGATGCCATTTGTGATTTTAGTCCATGTTTTACCATAATCTGAGGTTTTATACAAATATGGAGCAAAATCTCCCGATTTATATTTGGTTCCTGCTACATAACAAGTCCCGGCATCAAAAGCACTGGGTTCAATACTATTTATCATCATCCACTCCGGCATTTCCTTAGGTGTCACATTCTCCCAATTTTCACCACCATCTCTAGTTAAATGAATTAAACCATCATCACTTCCTACCCAAAGCAACCCTTCAACTAAAGGGGATTCATTGGCGGCAAAAATGGTGCAATAGTATTCTACAGAAGTATTATCTTGAGTAATGGGTCCTCCTGAAGATTTTAATTTTTCTGGATCATTACGTGTTAAATCAGGGCTTATAATTTCCCATGATTGGCCTTCATTTTCTGTGACATGAACATGTTGCGAAAAGGTATATAAACGCTTTGGGTTATGTTTTGAAAACATAATGGGAAAATTCCACTGAAAACGATATTTCATGCCTTCAGCACCATGACCCATCGGGTTATCTGGCCATACATTAATGGCTCTAACCGTTCCTGTTTTATGATTTACTCGCGTTAAAAACCCACCATAACTTCCGCCATATACAATATCATCATTTTCCGGATCGACTACAATATGTGCTGATTCTCCTCCTGCTGTTTCTTCCCAATCATCTTCTGAAATTGAACTTCCTTCAGAACGATGTGAAATTCTTATGGTGGAGTTGTCTTGTTGTGCTGCATAAATCCTATATGGAAAATGATTATCGGTTGTCACTCTATAAAACTGTGCCGTTGGCTGATTATGATAAGAACTCCAGGTTTCTCCACCATCATAAGTTACTTGGGCACCACCATCATCTCCAATAATCATGCGATTTGAGTTTTCCGGAGCAATCCACAAATCATGGTGATCACCATGTGGGGCATTAAAGGCATTAAATGTTTTGCCTCCGTCCGAACTTTTATGATACCTTACGTTCATGACATAAACAATGTCTGCGTCCTTAGTATCCGCATACACTCTTGTATAGTACCAGGCCCGTTGACGCAAACTTCTATCACTATTAACCAAATTCCATGTATCACCTCCATCGTCACTTCTGTATAAACCTCCCTTATCCTTATTTTCAACCATTGCCCAAACTCGCTGGTTGTTTAAAGGAGATACGGTGACACCTATTATTCCTAAGGTGTCTTCAGGGAATCCTTTATTTTTTGAGATTTCCTTCCAAGTTTCTCCACTATCAGTGCTTTTCCAAAGCGCTGAGCCTTCGCCACCAGAGCTTAAACTGTAAGGTGTTCTTTGAATCCGCCATGTAGACGCATACACAATTCTTTGATTAGTAGGGTCTATCATTAAATCAACGACACCGGAATATTCGTTAGCAAAAAGCGTTTTTTTCCAGGTAATCCCACCATCTATACTTTTATAAACTCCTCTGTCTTGAGATGGTTTATAAATATTCCCTAAAACAGCAGCATATACAATATTATGATTTGTTGGATCAACAGCAATTCTTGGAACATGTCTGGAGTTTTTTAATCCCAATTCCGTCCAGGTTTTTCCAGCATCAACACTTTTCCAAATACCATATCCTGAAGAAACATTTCCTCTTACCGTTTGTTCACCGCCTCCAACATAGATTACATTAGAATCACTCTTGGAAACTGATATAGCTCCAATACTGCCACCAAAAAACCCGTCCGAAATATTTTCCCATTCCCTTCCGCCGTTTGTAGTTTTCCAAACGCCTCCGCCAGTTGCACCAAAATAAAATAAGTTAGGTTGGTTTGGCACGCCTGTTACGGCAGCACTTCTTCCGCCTCTAAAAGGCCCTAAAAGCCTATATTCTAAAGCATTATATTGGGTTTCGTCAAAATTTTGAGCAAGTGATTTCGTATTAATTCCTATAAGAAGGAATAACACCATTAGGGAAACGAATAGTCGCATAGTAAATGATAGTTAAATTAAGAATTACTAAAAATAAGAATAATAATTTACGCTCCGACTTTCGCTATTAAATTTAACTTAACTTCTCTATTCAAAAAGTAAGCCGTCACCATGGTTGAAAGCACATCAGAGATTGGAAAAGATACCCAAACTCCTAATTCACCATAAAACTTTGGCAGAATTAATATTAATGGAATAAAAAAGAGGCCTTGTCTCAATAGCGTTAGAATCAACGCTGGAGTTGCTTTCCCTATCGCTTGAAAATAGGCCGCGCCAATAAGCTGAATGGCAATGATGGGTGTGGCAGCAAAAACCCAACGCATATCACTTGGTGTTTTGCTAATAATTTCCATGTCAGAGGTAAACATCCTAGTGATCTCTTCTGGAAATATCATTAATAAAATAAACACAAAAGTGGCCATTATCATGGCGTATTTTATTGCAATATTAATTGTTTCCCTAACACGAGTATAGTTTTGAGCACCATAATTAAATCCAGCAATAGGTAAAAAACCCTGCGTTAAACCTAAGACAGGAAACATAGCAAACATTAGCATTCTTCCAACTATGGCGTATGATGTTACTGAAACTTCTCCTCCTAAATCAAACAAGATATTATTCATAAATAAGTAAGTAATACTTACAACCGCTTGTCTTGCTAAAGTGACAAATCCAAGAGAGCTAATTTCAGAAACCAAAGAAGGACTCAATCCAAAATGTGAAAAGTTTATTTTTAACTCGGAGTTTTTGGATAAGAAAAACCAAAGTATAAATGCAAAACATATGATATAGGAAATTGAAGTAGCCCAAGCAGCACCTGCCATTCCATAGTCCAACACATTAATAAAGATATAGTCTAATAGCAAATTAGTCACAGAAGGAATCATCATGGCATACATTGCAAATTTTGGCTTGCCTTCAGCTCTTATAACTGTATTCCCCATCATACAAAGTGCCAAAAAAGGCACTCCATAAAGTACAATAGTATAATAAATTCTGGCGGGTTCAAAAATGTTTCCTTTACCTCCAAAAGAGAAAATAATACTATCTTTAAACCATAAACCCAATACCACTAAAGTGATTGTAAGCAAAAGGGTTAAGGTTATTTGATTGCCAAAAGTTTTTAATGCCTTTTCACTGTTTTTACTACCAAGTGCCCTCGAAATTATTGAAGAACCACCAATTCCAATTGACATTCCCAAAGCTGCTATAAAAAAGGAAACCGGAAGTACTACATTAATGGCGGCTATTGCTATTGAACCAATCCAATTTCCAACAAAGATGGTATCTACTAAGATATTAAGTGACATCACCAAAATTCCAATCGATGCAGGAACGGCTTGTTTAATTAACAATTTAGTAATTGGTTGAGTCCCTAAATCTTGGGAAGATATTTTCGCCATTTATTTTGAGGCTTATGCCCAATTTTTAATCCATTTTGCTAAAAGTGTAACCCAGGAATTATCATCATTTAAACACGGAATGGTTGTAAATTCATTGCCTCCCATTTCATGGAATATTTCTTGTCCTTCCATGGCGATTTCTTCTAAAGTTTCTAAACAGTCACTTACAAATGCCGGTGTTACAATAGCCATGTTTTTAATACCTTGTTTCCCTAATCGTTCAATTGTTCTGTCCGTATAAGGTTGTAACCATGGATCAAAGCCTAATCGCGATTGAAATGATGTTGAAAAGGTTCCTTCCTTTAGTTTAAGATTTTCTCCTACTAATCTGGTAACCTCATAACATTGATGTCTGTAACAAAATTGATGCGCTTTTGAAGGTGTAACACAACAACTGCCATCAATTGTACAATGCGATTTTGTAATATCACTTTTTCTAATGTGCCTTTCCGGAACCCCATGATATGAAAACAATAAATGATCATAAGATTTACCATTTAAATGCCTTTTAATGGATTGTGAAAGCACTTCTATATACTCCGGGTCATTATAAAAGGCAGGCAGAGATTCTATTTTTAAATTTGGGAAATGCTCCTTCTGAATTTCATCAGCCAGAACCACAATGGTTTCTGTGGTTGCCATAGCAAATTGTGGGTATAATGGAATTAAAAGCACTTCTTCAACACCTTTATTAACTAAATCCTGTAAGCCTTTATGTATAGACATACCACCATATCGCATGGCTAATCCCACTGGAATTTCAGTTTGTTGTTGCACTTTATCTTGTAATCTTTCCGATAATACAATTAAGGGAGAGCCTTCTTTCCACCATATTTTTTTATAGGCTGCCGCAGAAGCTTTTGGACGCGTGTTTAATATAATGCCCTTTACCAGCAAAGTTCTAGCCCATAATGGAACATCTATAACGCGTTCATCCATTAAAAATTCACCTAAATATTTCTTGACATCTTTTGGCTCCGGACTGTCAGGAGAACCAAGATTTACTAAAAGAATTCCTTTTTTCATTTTAATTTTTTGCAAAGATAAGTAGTATTTTAATTTAAAGACATTAAATATTTTTTTGGAGTCGTTCCATATTTCTTTTTAAAGGCCGCAATAAAATGACTTGAAGTACTATAACCGACTTTTAAACCTACTTCATTAACATTACTATCACCTGCTTCCAGCATTTTCCGTGCAAACTCCATTTTGTGTTCTACCAGAAAACCAAAAACAGTATTGCCATAAATCTGTTTAAACCCTTCTTTTAATTTTTTTAAACTTAAGCCAACTTCATCTGCTAATTCCTGTAAACTAGGTGGTTCAGCCATTTTAGAAATAATAATGTCCTTGGCTCTTCTTAATTTTGTAACATTAGTTTCATCACCTAAAAATGGACATTGTTCAATATTAGTGTCTTCATTTCTATTAAAATATAAACTCAAAATTTCATAAGCTTTCCCCCTAAAATATAAATGTTTTATGGACTGATTGAGGTTGTAATTAATTAATTGATTTAACACAATGGCCATTGATGGTGAAATTTCTCCATCCTTATAATATTTCTTTTCCTTATTATCATCATTCAAAAAAGAAATATAATCCGCTTCTTGTGAAAATAAAGCATGAAATTTTTTGATAGAAATTAATACCGAGACAACCCAGGAATTTGGATTTATTTCTAAATTAATCGGTAGATTTTTTTGCGGGTTGTATAACAATAATGAGTTTTCTTCAAGAATATTCAACGTATAGGTACCCTCATTAAAAACAAATTTGCTCAATCCTTTTAAACAAAAATGAAATTGTATGTAATCGCTTTGAACATCTTTATGCGCAATTTGGATGTTATTCTCCTCATTTTTAAATGTTAAGACAAAAAAACCATCATCCACAAAAGTTTCGCTAAAATACCTTTCATCGACATTTTTTTTAAAAATGGGTGGTTCGTTATAATTGTTATTTTTTTGGTTCATTTAGGGTTAGTGTTTCAAAAGCCTCTAATACAGCGATAAAAATATGACAAATATCATATAATATTAAAAAAAAACTCTAAAAACCCAAAATCGATACTAAAAGTTCTTTTAGCGTTGTTTTTTTAATTTTTTGATACATACATTTGTTCTTCAAAATTTTGAGATCTACCAATGCAACAATATAATATTTCTAAAAGCAGTTCTTTCTATGCCCTAGGACTAAGCTACAAAAAAGCTGATGCTGATATTAGAGGACGGTTTAGTTTAGATGAAAGCTCTAAAATCAACTTACTTAATCAAGCTAAAGAAAACGGCATTGAGAGTCTGGTGATTACCTCAACCTGCAATAGAACAGAAATTTACGGTTTTGCTCAACATCCATTTCAACTTATTCAGCTCCTTTGTGAAAATACTAAAGGAACCGTTGAAGAGTTTCAAAAAGTAGCTTACATCTACAAAAATAAAGATGCTATTTCTCATATGTTTCGGGTAGGTTCTGGCTTAGACAGTCAAATACTTGGGGATTTTGAAATTATAAGCCAAATTAAAAAGAGTGCTGTTGTTTCTAAAAAAGCTAATTTATTAAATCCTTTTTTAGAGCGCCTAGTAAATGCTGTTATTCAGGCAAGTAAACGCATTAAAACAGAAACAGAAATTTCTTCGGGAGCTACCTCTGTGTCTTTTGCCTCTGTTCAGTATATTTTTCGTTCAGTAGAAGATGTTTCTAACAAGAATATTTTATTGTTTGGAACCGGTAAAATAGGCAGAAACACTTGTGAGAATTTAGTAAAACATACTAAAAATGAGCGTATTACCCTCATTAATAGAACGAAAAATACAGCAGAAAATATTGCCGGCAAATTTAATTTAGTTGTAAAGGATTACGCTAATTTACAAGAAGAAATCAATCAATCAGACATCTTAATTGTAGCCACTGGCGCCCAGAGACCAACTATTGATAAACATCTCATTCAAGCTGATAAACCTCTTTTAATTTTAGATTTATCAATCCCCAAAAACGTTGATGATAACGTTAAAGAGTTACCTAATGTTATGCTAGTGCATTTAGATGATTTATCAAAAATCACAGATGAAACTCACGAAAAACGAAAAGAACATATTCCTTTTGCTGAAAGTATTATTGAAGAGGTAAAAAAGGAATTTAATGACTGGCTGGAAACCAGAAAATTTGCCCCAACAATTAAAGCCTTAAAACATAAACTATTAGATTTTAAAATTGCTGAATTAGAAACTCAAAGAAAAAAAATTGACAATTTTAATGAAGACCAAGCCGAATTGATTAGCAATAATATCATTCAAAAAATAACTAATCATTTTGCGCATCATTTAAAAGATGATAATATTTCTACCGATGAAAGCCTTGAGCTTATAAAAAAAGTATTCCAATTAGAAAATTTAATAGATGTCTAAAATTATAAGAATTGGCACTCGCGATAGTGAATTAGCACTTTGGCAGGCAAATACCGTTCAAGATCAATTAGAAAAACTTGGTTATAAAACAACACTGGTTCCAGTAAAATCAACTGGAGACTTAGTGTTGGACAAACCTTTATATGAGCTTGGAATCACTGGCATTTTCACAAGAACTTTGGATATTGCCATGTTAAATTATGATATTGATATTGCCGTCCATTCACTTAAAGATGTACCCACTGTATTGCCAAAAGGCATAATTCAGGCGGCAGTAATAAAACGAGGCAATATTAATGACACCTTGGTTTTTAAAAATAACGAAGAGTTTTTAGCCCAAAAGGAGGCGGTCATCGCAACAGGTAGTTTACGCAGACGCGCACAGTGGCTTAGCCGATATCCAACGCATACCATTGTTGACTTAAGAGGCAATATGAATTCTCGTATGCAAAAATTAAAGGATAATGAAGATTGGAATGCTGCTATTTTTGCCGCTGCAGGGTTAGGAAGAATTGGTTTAAGACCAGAAGAAGCCATTAATTTAGATTGGATGATTCCTGCGCCAGCACAAGGAGCGGTAATGATTACAGCCTTAAAAGAAAATGAATTTGCTGTTAATGCCTGTGCTGAATTAAACCATGAAGAAACTGAAATATGCACTAGTATTGAGCGTGAGTTTTTAAATCGTCTTGAGGGCGGATGTACTGCGCCTATTGGAGCTATTGCTAAAATAAAAAATGAAGAAGTAACTTTCAAAGGTGTCTTATTAAGCAGAGATGGTTCTAAAAAAATTGAAGTAAGTCGGGTTGAAAAATTAGGTGCTCACCACAACATTGCAAAATATTGTGCTGAATATATTATTGACCGCGGTGGAAAACGCTTAATGGATGAATTGTTGAGATCTGATAAAAAAACAACAGTTTACTCAACAAAAGCATTAACCGAAGGTCAACGCCATTTATTAAATAATAATATTTCAGTCAAAAGTTCAGATTTTATCAAAGTAAGTGTTAACAGGATTCCGAAAACGCTTTTAAAATCGAATCTCAAAAATATCATCATAACAAGTAAAAACGCTGTAGAATCACTTGTTACCAATTTTTCTCCAGAAGAATTACAGTTCAAAAACATCTATTGCGTTGGAAGAAGAACCAAGCAATTAATTGAACAAAAAATTGGAACGGTTACCCATTCAGAAAACAGTGCTAAAAAATTAGCCGATTATTTAGTTGATTATATGGAAGGTACTGAAATAACATATTTCTGCAGTGATATCCGTTTAGATGATTTGCCAAAAATATTAGCAGACAATAATATTACAGTAAACGAAGTAGACGCTTATAACACGGTTTACGCTTCGCTTAAAGTTGATGACTCAACAGAAAGTATCATGTTTTACAGTCCATCAACCGTTCAAAGTTATATTTCACAGAACAAACCTAAAAAAATAGCTTTTTGTATTGGAGAAACAACTGCAGAAGAAGCTAAAAAACACTTCAAAGATGTGCGCATCGCAAAAGTGCCCACTGTTGAAAGTGTCATTGAATTAGTAAACGAACATTATGTGTAGGTTAACTACCATATAATAAAAAAGAGCTTTTTTTAAAAAAAGGAACAAAAAATATGATAAAAAACGATTTATTTTTAAGAGCTTTAAAAGGAGAAACTGTAGACCGTCCACCCGTTTGGATGATGCGTCAAGCAGGAAGATATTTACCAGAATTTATAGCCCTTCGCGATAAATATGATTTCTTTACACGTTGCCGAACCCCGGAGCTTGCTAGTGAAATTACTGTACAACCCATTCGCCGATACGGAATGGATGCCGCCATATTATTTAGTGATATTTTGGTTATTCCTCAAGCCATGAATATTGAAGTGGAAATGAAACCAAACTTTGGTCCTTATCTTCCAAATCCTGTTCGTGATCAAAAAGGTGTTGACAATGTTATTGTGCCTGATGTTCATGTGGAATTAGATTATGTCATGCAAGCCATCAAAGCAACAAAAGAATTGCTTAAGGATGAAGTGCCATTAATTGGTTTTGCAGGTTCACCATGGACCATTTTGTGCTACGTGGTACAAGGACAAGGAAGCAAAACATTTGATAAAGCAAAAGAATTTTGTTTTACAAATCCTGTTGCAGCACATCAGTTATTGCAAAAAATTACGGACACTACTATAGCCTATTTAAAGGCAAAAGTAGAAGCCGGAGTTAATGCCGTTCAAATATTTGATTCTTGGGGCGGTATGCTATCGCCTGTAGATTATCAAGAATTTTCATGGCAATATATTAACCAAATCATTGAAGCTTTAAAAGATGATGCTCCGGTAATTGCCTTTGGAAAAGGGTGTTGGTTTGCGCTTAATGATATGGCAAAATCAAACGCTTCTGCCTTAGGAATTGACTGGACATGTTCACCAAAAAATGCACGCTATTTAACAGGAGGAAACATTACCCTTCAAGGTAATTTTGATCCGGCGAGATTGTTATCTCCGCCTGCAGAAATAAAAAAGATGGTACACCAAATGATAAATGAGTTTGGAAAAGATAAATATATAGTAAACTTAGGGCACGGCATTTTACCAAATATCCCATTAGAAAATGCGAAGGCGTTTATTGATGCCGTAAAAGAATATAAAATTTAACCTAAGGCTATAATTAAAAATAGACTTTTTAATATTTGTCTTACTTTCAATACCAGATTTATCAAAAATCAAAATGATATTGAATGAATTACAGGTCAGAAGACTTTTATATTGAATTATTAAAAATTGAAGACGCTCTTAATCTTAATAAATTATTAGTGTCAAATACTGAGCATTTTAAACTTTACTTACCAAAAACACTGTCTGAAAACAGAACTTTGGAAAGCACCAAGTCCTACATCACCAAACGTATTGAAGCTATTCAAAATAAAATTGAATACACCTTTACAATTAAAGAGAAATGCACAAATAATATGGCTGGTTTAATCATTTTAAAAGCTATTGATTGGGACAGAAAAAAAGGTGAATTTGCTTACTGCATTGGAAAAAAATTTGAGGGTAAAGGCTTTATGAGTGAAGCCATACAAGCAACATCAACATTCGCTTTTCAAAAATTGAATCTGAAAAAACTTCAGATTATTTCCCATGAAAGCAATATTGCCAGTATAAAAGTGGCTGAAAAATGCAGTTTTGTTTGGCAAAAAACTTTAAAAAATGAATTCACGCCTGTTGGTCAGCAACCCATGGACATGGAATTATATGAGTTACATTATGAAGGATAAATTTTACCAATATATTCAAGATTTACAAGACACCATTACCTCAAAACTAGAGAGTGTTGATGGTAAAGCGAAATTTAAAGAAGACCTTTGGGAACGGCCTGAAGGTGGTGGTGGAAGAACAAGGGTTATAGAAAATGGTCGTGTTTTTGAAAAAGGTGGTGTCAATATTTCTGCCGTACATGGTAAATTACCAGAAACCATGCAGTCTTATTTTGGTGTAAAAGACGCCAATTTTTTTGCCTGTGGCTTAAGTTTAGTATTGCATCCTAAAAATCCACATGTCCCTACTGTTCATGCTAATTGGCGTTATTTTGAAATGTATAATAAGCAAGGGGAAATGGTTGATAGCTGGTTTGGAGGAGGGCA
>ENA-UOYD01000125-UOYD01000125.1-marine-metagenome-genome-assembly--contig:-NODE-125-length-22479-cov-20.097982_pt1 | contig 22479 bp, 37 predicted proteins | sample MGYA00238169_ERZ767097 | MGnify/ENA primary metagenome ERZ767097 (study PRJEB28937, sample SAMN06267346) | marine metagenome | isolation source: Columbia River Estuary | place: USA:Columbia River... | reverse complement strand
CCGTCTTTGTAGGTGATGTTATCGAAGTACTTCGTGTCACGCTCGTAACCTTCACCGGGAGTTTTCTCCAGTGCGATTTCTTCAGCAGTTGCATTGTCCATTGCACGATAGAAGCCTTTGATGACTTTCTTTTCCGTGATTGAACCATTGTATCTGCCGTACTCCAATTGGATACGGAGCATGATTTCAACGTCAGTGAACTCTTCAAGAAGAGCAACGTCTTTCAGTGCACCGGCCTTACCGATTGGTAGCTGACCTTCAGTAGGCTCGGCAACATCACTCACACCAGCAATAATTAACATCTGGTTAAAGATCTTGGCACCGATTTCGTTTGGAGAGCCGTCGTTGTTGGTAATGCGAAGGTTTCCGTAGACGATCTGCTTTTGGCCATTATGGTCAACAAACAAGTCTACTGTGATGGAACCGTTCTTAGATTCGTTAGCAATAGCTCCCAGAATCGTAACAGGATACACACCAGAACCGTTTAGGTAATCACTACCACCGCCTTGTTTCACATCTTCTTCTTTTACGCTTGCTTTGAAAAATGACATAGTTTATTCCTCTCAGAGTAAAAGGGTGTCAACCCTAGGTTATAAAGTGACAGAAATTGCCACATATTTGATAGTGATGGCCTGTTACAGACTCCACTCACTTGCTTTAGATTGCTTACTTTTGAGCAGTTCCAAGTGTTCTTGGAGGTTGAACTCAGCACTAGGCATACTATCCGGTAGCTCAGCCACCGTCGTTCGAGACGCCATTTTAGCATTACGGAAATGCACAACACGCTGCTTTCCCTTAAGCTCAAGGAAGATCGCCTCATCTACTTCAGAAAGGATTCCGCCCTTCTTTCCGTAGCTACCACCAGCATTGACTAAGCTATAGCCAGTGGTTTCCTCGCTGTACATTGCGTGCGATACCATAATCACGTTAAAAACAGGCGATAGGTCGCGCTCAATGAAATCTACAACACTCTTGATCTCAGTATTAATCTTTCCATAAGGGAAAGACTTTATCTGCTCCAAGCAATAGCCTTCTATGTCCAAAAGAATCTTTGAAATAGAGTCGATAGCTATAGTTTCTGGCAATTTGCCCATCTTATTTTCATAGGCGTGGATTTTATCCGTAATCACATTAATCAATGTGTCAGCAGAGGTAAAGTCCTCCACATTCACATGCGCCTGTGGAAACGGATACTTCTTGCCGTCCCGTGCAATTACCAGCACATCGTCCAACGTCTGGAGCAACGTAGTTTTACCGATGTTCGGCAAGGAGCTGATAAGCATTTTTACCTTAGACATTATTGTTCCTCATTTTCTCGGGGGTGAAGCCCACTTCATCATCGATAGAAACAGACTTACAAATATACCGGCGATAAGGCCGGTAAGCATACCAGCGAATGTTCCAAAGAACATCATGGCCAAAACACCGGATATGATCACGTCAGTTTGCCATCCAAATCTTAGAAATTTGGGCAAACCCATCTTAACCAGCAATATGATGAAAGCCATTGCTGTTAGAAATGCCATTCCTAATACTTCCATAAATTACTCCTATTCAGGCTTCAATCTTGGATCGTGCCAGATGATATGGGCAAGTTCCGGGTGATTTTTGTGGAATTCAACGGTGTCTACGCACAGTTCCAACATGCTCTTGATGAAATCAATATCATCCTGAGTTATTGACTCAGTAAGCACAGTAGTTTCTGGCGGATAGCATTTAAGCTGCTTTCCTGTCTTTTCACTGATGTCGCCATCAATGTTGCGATTGATATAGACCAGGCGCACTCTGGTGGGGTTGTAACCCTCTTTCTGTAAGATGTAAGCGTAGACTAGCAACTGGTACTTGTAGTACGCAGGGATAGCTCTAGGTTTAGTCTTAGAGGAGTAGGTCTTGTAATCCACCACCATGCAGTCATCTACTGTGCCCTGCAAGGCATCAAGTGTTCCTGCAGCGTAATAGCCGTCCTTAATTTCCGCACAATGTTGCGTTTCAGCTTCCAAGAATTCGTTAGACAACACATAGTCGTTCACCAGGGTTTCGGCCATGTTCAAGTAATTAGCGCGAACATCTTCTGGATCGAAGGTTTCGTTAGCTTCATGCTCATCTATGTAAGCTTCGATGTCTTTAACGTTGACTTCTTCGTGCTTGGCAACCTTCTCGGCACAGTAGTGCACGATAGTTCCCAAAACAGTCGACGTGTTGTAAGTAAAGCCTTCTGCGTCTGTCAGGTTGTCCTGATACCACAGGTATGGCTTCTCAATAAATTTAGAGAAGCTACTTGGGCTTATTTTGAACTTTGCGCCTTCAGGCACTGCCGCCGGCACATAAGCTAATTCGCTTGGCATGGTATTTTCCTTATTTGTTGCATTTCTTGTGGGACAATCTCAAGTGCATGATTGCGTCTGGAGATCCCATCTCTTTAGAGAAATGGTGTTCGATAGTGGCCATAAGGCCAATATCATCCATAGGCTCACCATAATTTGGATAAATCATAGGTTCACCACACCAGCAGCAGTCACTACCAAAAGTTTTCCACAGTAGTTTTCTGATTCGTTTCCTGGGCTTTTTCCCAATCTTTGTTGGCTTCACTACAAGTCCCTCAAGATAACTTTTATGTCATCTACAGAGGCACCGTTAGGAACCTTGGTTAAGTCTGCCCAGTTGTAGCCGACCTCACCAGAAGCTTCGTTGCTTATGGTTTCGTCTTCTAAATACTTGGTACACAAAACCTCAATCATATTGTCGTTCAACCACTTAATAACGTCAGCGTCCTTAATTGCTTGGGTGTAGATGCTGTCGTAAATAGTGGAAGTCACTTGGATAATGTCAGAAAGCTTTTCTTCTCTTATCCGATGATTGAGCTCATTAACTGCAATAAGCGTCAAGATACTCCAGAACTGTACTGTGGAATTGTGCAAAGTCCTGATGTCTTTACTTGCGTCATCTGTATAGAGACGACAACCAAGACCAAGATGCAGGTACCCTTGCTCTCGAGCAGTGGGCAGTACATAGTTTTCACGGTATTCTGTAATACCTGGGTACAAGATGTTGTGATACCTGTCGAAAATCTCTTGGGTAATCACACCACCTTTGTGGTCGTCAGGGTATCCACCATAAGCAAGCTTGAAGGTTGGCCCCTTAGATTTTTGGCGAAACTTCTTAATTTCCGGGTGATCATTGTCGAAAGCTTCCATAAACTTTTTAACGTAAGCCACGTTGTCAGTATTAGTTCCCAAAAAGGGAACAAGTTCAGGACCGAAGTAGCCACAAGCATTTAGAGAGTGGCCATCAAGGCCTTCTAAAAATATGTTGCACTTGTTCGTATCCTTGGTCAGATTCGCAATAACTCGATCTTCCAGCGCACTGAGGTCAGCAGTAAAAACTACCATGCCGTCAGGGGCCCTGAAACAGCGTTTAAGAGGTTTTGCGTAAATAGACTTAGTACTAGGCATATTTAGCAAGTTCGGGCTGTTGGACGTAGGACGGAAGGTTTTAGCCCCAAATACACGCATGTTTCCGTGCAGTTTTCCATCTATCGTGTAAGTATCGAAAGCTTTTAAGAAGTTTGATCGAATAATTCCCCCAAAGGAATGATCGACAAATGCAACCAGACACTGTTTAAGGTCTGGATCATCAGTAGTTTTCAGCACTTGCTCAACAGCTTCCCTGTCCCAGGAAGCCTCACCAGTTTTGGCAGAGTATTCCATAGGCTCAATGCCAAGCATTGCGAAAAATTCTCGCATCTGCTTGTTGCTCCCAGGATTGAAGTTGTCCAGAGTCACAGGCTCTTTAGCCTTTTCCTCTCTAGGACGATTCCATAATTCAGACTTATACTCAGCCAGTGCACGCATGCCACTAATGACATGCTGATTCTGTGATGAAGTCGACTTATCTACAAGTGACTTGATGAACGGGTCAGATAGAAATATGTTGTATTTCTTCATCCCAGCTACCGGCCACTTGTCCCTGCAGTCCTTGGACCGAGAGATTGACTTCAAGTAAGTGTTCATAACCCATGTTCGGTGAACCATATCTGACGGCTTAAACTCGGAAAGGTAATACTCCGGAGTTCTAGTAGCCGCAGTGGCTTTATCAGCGTGTTCTTGCTGAGCACGGGGAAGAACCTCTTTCTGGTGACGCAAAATAAGTGGATTTTTGGCTAACGTTGAGTCCACATTACTTAGAACGTCAGTAATGGTTACTCGAAGCTCTTCAACAGCTTCTTGGTCGATAGTTAACCCAACAGTCATAAGATCAAGCATGTCGGGAATTATAGGGTGCACAATGTTTCTGTAAAAAAATTCAGGGCCCGGATCATGCTCCCATGGCATTTTTATTGGTAAATGCTCAATTGGCCTCATAAAACATGCCCTCCACTTCTTTCCAGAGCAACATCAGAGCTGCGCCATCAATAGCTGCGTAATCAAGAAAAGCTTTATTCCGTATGTCGTCTGGCTCATAAGAATCGAACGCAGACCACTTAGGGTCATAGTGCCTGCCCATTAAAGTTTTAAGGTCAGTCTTAGCTTTCCAAATTTGTGTGTGGTTTATTAAACATTTTGCCATCAGAGATGTGTCGACGTAATCGTTAGGAAGAGCACCTACTCTGTGGTACATGATTTTCAAATCAAATAAAGCATTATGGATTGCCAATGTTCCTGGGTAGGATTTTACCCAGTCCCACACCTTCAACTCAGTTTTCGGATCATCTGACAGAATGATAATGCTGTTAGCTTCATCTAAACCAAATATGAAGTGCGTCACATTAACTAATGAAGGAAACGACAGACCAGTGTTAGCGGCAACCTGATAGGCTAGGCGCTTGTGCTCAAGAGGTAAACCCTCGTCTTTAAGCAGTTGCACAGCTTCAGCACGCTCAGCTTTGGTGTAGATTCCTTTAGTTTCAGTATCGAAACTAAGTCTTGGGTAATCCAAAAGACGGTTTAACGCTTTGCTTATAAGAAACGATGATCCGTAAACTTCATAGTTTACTTTTATAATCGCCATTAAACCTCCTAATAGTGCTGCTCTTGCTACAGACCACCATGCCGTATGCAGCAATTAGGGCCCAATCAGCAGCTTCCTAGCGTTGTGGACTGACAACAAGAGCAAATATGGCTGCTTCACTTATGCGGTGCTTTATCAATAGCCCAGGCCTTTAGGACTCACGTAGACAATTACTTTGCTAAGTGAAGCAAATTTGTTATTCCAACAACCCATTAAGATCGTTGTTGAAGAATTTTCCGCCGATATTTTCATTTAAAAACGCAGGGTCAAATATCGCATCGTAGTGAAATAGCAGAGCAGTCTCCAAATATGTAGATGCTTTGCGGGTTGAGCATTGATACAAGATCTCTTTGGATTCAATTTCTAATCCAACCTTGTCGTGGCTTCCCTCGTAATTTACGAAGGGGAGGGTCACGGCAACTCTACGTTTACGCTTTTTTCCTTTAAGCGGCGGTTTGGTATGAATACTCCGCACCGCCTTTTTGCCTAAGTAGTTCTGCCCGTTAGTATACGTTATCCAGTAAACAATATCAGTACACTCGGGCAGCAGGTCATCATGGCTGTGGATCTCATTTTCACGGTACAACCACATAGTCTAAACCTCTTACGGTATGCGTCTAAGCGCAGGCCCCACCAAAGTACGTTCAAGACGCCCTTTGTCCATAGGTTCAACCCAGTAACCATTTATTTCATCAGCCATCTGGCGAATGTAAGAACGGTCAGCACCCAAGTCGATGGCATGTGCTAGTGCACGGTACATCAGACGTGAACGCTCTCCAGGGCCCGCATTAAACGCATACATGAACGTTTCCTGTGGGTCTTCAAGCTTATGCTGCTTTTCCTTTGTAGGAAGTGAAGACGCAGGTTTAGGCTTGTCCCTAATACGAAGAGAAGCTCTCTCCAAAAGACTTTTGGTAGATAGGCTTTCACCGTCCAGCTTGGTTAGGATTTTACGGTTAGCGAAGCTGAGGAATATCTGGCTTTGTGGCAGTACGTCAATGATTAGACCTAGGTCTTCACTTAACTCCTCCAGAAAAGCCTTCCACATGCGCTCATCAATATCCACCATAGAATCCAACTCCATAATAACTCGAAATTTGAACTCGTTGTTAGGATCGCTAGTGCGTACCACATAATGATTATACTCGCTTAAAAGTACATGGACTTCTTCATCTGTGAGCTGTGACTTATCGACGTCTAGCACCACGAACTTAGTGCCACCGATGAGGTTTTCCTTCTTACGAACGCCGTCCTTAAATGCAAATGGAGAGTAAGTAGCGTTTTCGCTAAGTAACAACTCCAGCTCATTAAAGTTTGTTTCGTAGAATGTATAGCCATCAGATGAGTTTCTTGCCATAAACTCTTTAAGCTCTTTGCCTGCAAGAGTCGTATCAAAGATTTTGAATGACACGCCAACAATATCAGTTTTTATGATCTCTTTGTACCTGATACCGTTGTCTTCTATGGTATACGAACCGTCGGGATCGTAAGAATTGGCCAACGTAGCTAATTCCTCCACCTTGCTCTTGCTTGAGCCAGAACCTGTCACATAGGACATCTTCCGCAGCTCATGCAGCGATAGGTAGAAGTCGCCTTCTTGCGCCTTGAACCGGCACATATCGGATAGCTGCTCGTATGGTTCCTTAATCAATTCACGCTCAAAGTTGCTCAAGTCTGGAGACAACATTTCAACAGTGTTAATTGCTGTAGCGTACATCTTCTCAGTTATGAGCTCACTATTAGCAAGAATCGCGTAGGTTCCAGCGAGTTTCAAAGCCAGCCACTGCTTGTGCTTGCGGCTTAGTTTCGCAATAGGAAACTTATTAGGCATGTCTTCGGATTCAATAGAATTGAACTCCAAAAATACGTCAAACAGCTTATCGGCGTTCTTGGTAATTTCGAGAGGTTCCTGGGTTGTTTTCTCAACAAGATGCGCTGTCATATTCTGAAGCGTCTGTTGGGCAGCCAGAACTCTTGAACGTTCCTTTTCCTTCATAGCGTAAAGCTCATCAATAGAGCTTATTCGCAGAGGCGAAGCTACTTCAGGTGTGAATGTGAAAATACTTCTTCGTGCCAACTGCGTGTTAAACACAAGTCGGAACTTAGATTTAATTTCATTGTTAAACAGCAAAGCTTCCTGAGATCCGAAGAACAACGCATTGACCGGTAGATTCTTAACCGCTTGCGTCTGATTCTCATGGGACTTAACGATCTTAGCCGGGATATTTCCCAGGTCATAAGCAACAGCAATGGTCTTGATAATATCTACCATTGCACCATTGGTCTGTAGCTCTGAACCAATTTCCGAACTGGTAAGTGATCCTGCACCAAGAGGATTCTGCGAAATTTCCGCAAAATGGTGCATAAGACCTTCAACAGTACCCAAACCAGCCTGCAAAGGCTTTGGAGTACGGTAGTACTTTTCCCAATTTTCTTTACGGTCACCCTCAAGAATGGCTACTTTTTCAGCGCGTTCTCTGGCGTACTCACGACGAACTCCCTCTAAATGCTCGTAACCTTCATTCAACGCTTTGCGAAGAGTGTTCAGGGATTTGTCTTTAGACGTACCAGAAGCACTCAGGGCAAAGACGATGGCGTTAGTCGGGACTAAGGTGCCATCGTAAAGACGAATAGGCTTACGAAGATGTGAGGTAAACGTGATCAACTCAGACAGCACAATAGCCAGTTTCAGTTTAAAGGGAATCTCACCAGATATGGTGTCGATACCCTTCTGAACTATGTCAGGATACGAAGGCAAATCCTTCGTCCGTTCCTTAACATATTGTTGTAAGAGTTCTTTGGTTTCCATTACGCACCTACGGCTTTAGTGATTGATTCAAAGAATGCAATCTCATCAAACTGATTGCCTATGTTCATAGCTGTTGAGAGCGTTACAGGATGACCATAACCACCGGTAAGCATACCACCGTAGTGGGTTTCCAAAATGGCAAAGTAAAACTTACGGAGTAAGCGCTCATTTATCACTGAGGACATGGTAGATACTGATTTTTGCTCTTTATGCGAAAACAGAGGTATCGTAGAGAAGAAATTGCTGGGCGTTCCCATAGAACACCCACGAATTGGAAGTACTAGCGTTATTTTAATAAAAATATGCTGTCTTTCCAACTCTTCAATTGTTGCCAGCAGCTTTGCTGTGTTATCCCGGACACGATCATTAGGAATGTCCCAAGGGTAGCTGATGCTTATGTAGAGCTCATAAAAGAAATCTACATACTGCTGAGTAGGTACAATAGCGCAGTCAGGCTCACCAGAGGTGAACTTTCCTACGTCTATACCGACGACAACGCCGTCAGTTGCGTACTTAAACTCCTCATACACTTCTTGGGTAATTAACCCACGCTTGTGTAGGTTAGAGCGCACCAAGTTTCTAATTGATGCCTGCTCAGATTCAGGGAAGTCAGTGACACCACGAACAAGCTTGTCGAGTGCTGATTTATAGGACAAACCGCACTTGTCATCTTCTATCTGCTTTAGCTGAGAAACCGTAGACTTGAAATGGCTCAAGTTGCGAAATTCCATGAGGTCAAACTTTTCAACCATCTCTGATGTCCAAGATTTTGGAAAGATGCTGGGCAAAGGTCTGTCCATATTATAGTTTTCAAATACCATCTTTAACCTCCTTAAGGTCTAGTTGGCACACTGCTAAGCTGAAATGGTTATTTCTTCCCATTCAGTATCGTTTTCACTGTTCAGCAGATGCAATAAGTCTGCCATAGTTTCACAATCGCTTTGGCTTGTGTGCCTAGGCATTGTTTTCAGTTTTTCTTTGTACTTTTTGAGGATAAAATCTTCATGGCCAGTTAGCTTTTCCAAGTAACCTGCCAAAAGACCCAATTCTTTTCGTTTTTGGAACCTCAAGCTGTCACGCATTGACAGAACTATTCCAGAATTTGTTTCAGTCAAGGCTTCTCGTAGCGCAGTCATATTGGCGTAAGTGTCTGAGTCCACTAGAGATTTCTCCAGCTCCTCGTCTCGAGGTATGACGATTTCATCGAATCTGTCCAGGGTAGCTGCGTCAAGTTTCGCACGACCAGTGTAATGAGCGTGCAAGTGAGCTGGGTTAGAAGATCCCATCAAACGAAAATTCGGGTGTAACTCCACGATTTTGTCAGGAAATGATACGAAACCATTCTCAATGGTATTCAACGACAAAAGAACGTTAGGGTCACCCGCATCCATTTCATCGAGAAGGTACATACCGCCCTCCTCAACAGCCCTACGAAGCAAAGATGGTACATACGCACCACTTACGTTCATAAAGCCCATAAGATACGACAGAGTGGTCTGACGGGTCATAGACACGCTGTAGAAAGGTAGATCAAGTTCTTTGGCAACCTGTATAGCCAGGGTAGTTTTACCACTGCCTTTCTCTCCAGTAAGTAAAACCGGGATGCCAGCCTTAACAAGCGTTAGGCATTCCTGAAACTTATTATGTCTCACAGGTGAACCTCCTTACGCAGGTGGGTTAGCAAAAGTTTTGAATGAAATTATGTGTTCTTTATCGCCAGTTAAAAACCCAAAATAAGCGCATGCAGAATGCAGCTCTTCAGAACTAGTGACGATAACTTGTGTGGCACCTGTACCGTTTCCAAAAGTTAGAAAATTCTTCAGATTACTGCACAAGGCAGGCATGTGCATTATCACCTTATCTACTGGCAGATCTGTGTAGTCAGGTAGGAATGGCTTATCATGCACGACTGACAGGAACAGCAACCGCTCTTTTACTGACAGCTCATCCATTTCTTTTGGGAAATGCTCCCAAAATTGGTTATCTGTGTAACTCGCCATTTTTGTAAATAGCTCAATATTTTTATGAGGAATGGCGTGTTTATTGAAATGCTCTAACACTAAAGTTCTGTACAGCCCTTCAGTGTTGGACATCTGAGGAATGCCAACAGCTACTGATCTAACCTTTGCAATACCCTCTTCAAGAATTGCATTAAAAATAGACGCTAATAGATGCTCAGGTACACCTTTTCCCCTTGTAATTAAGGTCTTGTAAATGTGTAGAGGTGAAGAACTCACCACAATGAACGGTAAGAATTTATTAGCCATGGGAACACCTTAAGGAAAAAACTCCCCCTAATAGGGGAGTTGCACAAGAACAAACGATTAGATGTAGCTAAATTCCACACCTGAATCGATGTTGGTGAAATATGCGTCTGTAGCGATTAACTCTTCGATACGCTTGTTGATATTTACCGCAGGATTGTTGGTAACATCTTCAACAGCTTCTGCTTTGATGTAAGCAACACGGCCCTTAAGAATGTTGACTCGAGAGTCTGCTTCAAGCATATCAAATGGCATAACGCCATGAGGTGTGTTTACAGCAGGGACTTCAACCTTAACACTGGTGTTACCGTATGATTCACGGGCTCCAGCGACAGTTTCTGCCACAGCTGCAAGTTTTTCTTCATCTGACATTTTTTCATTATTCAGTACTTTGGTAATTGACATGATCGTGCCTCTTTCATTTTGGTTAATAAAGTGCAGTTGCGTTAAGCAAGTTAACTCCTGCACGACTTGCTGCCACATAGTAGCAACGGTACGCTACTAGGTCGTCGTGGTTCCTTACACCACCGTTCTCTCTTATTTTTGCAATACGAGTATTTAAGTCGTCAGATATTAAAACGGTTTCAAATTCTAAACCTTTTGAGGTGAACACGGTAGCGATAGTATAGTTTAAGTCAACATTCGACTCTTTTGCCTTTTTGTATAGGCTGAAGATATTAATGCCTTTCCTTTGGAAGTTGAGCAAAAGCTGAACAGCGTTAACTGTTTCTTGGTCATCAAAATGATCAAGCAAGTGCTGAAAATACGAATAGCCCCGCCGTCTATTGTTGTTCCAATTTTTGTACTCGTCTTCTAAGTGCTTAAACTTTTTTTGGTAAACAGCTTTGCCGGCACTTGCCGATGTAACTGCCAAGGGGCAGGCAAAGATTTCAGATATTTTTCGTAAAAGCTGGAATCCTTTCTTTCTGTCCAAGCAATCCTGAATATGCGCCACAATTGACGCATTGGTGCTTGTGCACACAAGAGTTTTCCCATTTCTTACCGGTTCATCTGTACCGACAAACTTGAATGTGTCGTCAGCATCCAATTTCATAAATTTTTCAATACGGCCAGCGATCTCTTCACTGCATCTAAACGATTGCGTTAAGTGAAATAGATCAGCGTCCTTTAACAATTCAAATCCATTAACAAGATGTAGAAAATCGTAAATAGCTTGGTGAGTTTCACCCAGGCCAAGCTTCTTCGGAGCATCTATTAGCTTAAATATCTCCAGAGCTACGGCAGTGGTGTCGTTGATTTCATCCAGGATAACCAAGTCGTACTTGCAGGTGACCGTGCCTTCATGCAGCATCAAGTGAAAATACTTGAGCAAGAAATTGAATGTTGGGTCCAATTCCTTATTGGCCATCTTTTCGATGTACTTAACAGAGAGCTCGGCAAGCATTTTTTCGTGGTCTTCACCCTCGAAGTGCTCTTCCATAAATTCGTAAGCGTTCACAGAGTCGGAGACAAAGAAGCGGTTAATACCGGTAATTATCAGGTATTTCAGGTTATAGCTGATGTCCTCTTCGATGCAGCCATAGGAAATATCGCTAATACTACCTTTAGGTCTGACGTAGCTATACGCCAAAGCGTGCAACGTTTTGCACTCAGTACTTGTGCCTCTGAATCGGGATTCCCCCTCTTGCACAATCGCTTTGTTGAATGCTGTGTACAGGCACCGTTTAGGTTTCAATTCTTCAACCACCCGTCTCGATAACCAAGACTTACCAGTACCAGCCCCGGCGCTTACCAAGGTAATACCTGTGTTTTCTGGGTTCATAAGGTGGCTAAGAACATCATGTTGTTCGGGAGTGTAGGTAATCATATTAGTTTCCAAAAGTTAGGGCCCATTGTGACCAGAAGAGGGCCAGCCTTCCGAGAACCTAGAGTTGGCCTAGGGGGTCAGTTGACCTTATTCTGAATCAATGTAGTTTTTGATGGTGTCACAGTGACAGCGCTGCGGAGCACAGTGGCATCCAATAGTGATGTCCCGCTCAGCGGCGGCTTGGCAGATGGTATCTAAGTATTCCAGGAAGCCCACCGGGGCGTAGTCCGGGTTAAGGCACGTTGCGAAATGCTCTTCGTAAAGATCACAAACACGGTTTCGCTCAGCCTTTGAGAAGTTCTTCATGTTGAAAGGATTCCCTAACGGGGAGGTTCTATCACACACGAAATCCACTGGGCTGGATGACAGCCGTAGATTTACCACTTTTACAGTCATGGACCCTCCTTAAAATTGGATAGTTTTTCCGTTATGCGGTCAATCTCATTGTCCTGCTTGATCAGCAGATCTAGGGCTTTATCAAGAACTTTGTGAACTTTGATCAGCTCGTCTTGTTGAGACTGTATTGTTTTACGATAAGCTTCTTCAGCCTTAAAATGCTTTACGGCATCAGCTGTAATCATAATAACTACTAGGATAAGACCAATACCTATTAGCATTACCGTATTTGGTTCAGACATCGCCTTTCTCCTCAGTCTTAGTTGTTTTTTTGACGGTCTTTAAGCTCGTCATCCCATGCTGAATAAACAACAAATACAAGCGAAATAACAATCAGCATTGTAACTAGTATTTCTATGGCTTCATTCTCAGTCACGGCAGCTCTCCTCCAACACGCTTGTCGCTAATTTTCATCTGCAACTCACGGTCATGGACACCATCCTCCCAGCCAGAAATCCAATAGTCTTCTTCATCGCTTTCTCTAGGATATGGGCTTGCAACTATATCAGAACTGCCGAAACCGGTTTGGTAACCTAGGTCGTAGGCCAGGTCAGCTATGTCTTTCATTCTTCCCATCGTAAATTTCCTCTAGTAAATTTTCCTATAAAACGCCAGTAGGGAGTCCACCGTAGCAGTTGATAGCAATTTATCGATGGGTAGTCCCTACCAGCGAAACTGTGGAGATAGTTTAACCGCTCGTTGTTCCTTGCGTTTTCCATAGCGAAGTGTCGCATTAATTACTTTGTTCTGGGCCTGAGTCAATATGTTGGAGACTTCTTTGAAGCACTCCAAGTCAATATCTAGCTCATCTGCTTGATGCACGGTATAAAGATCGTGTTCCAGGTAATAAAGCTGAGAAACCATAGCGGTCATCGAGTACGAGACGTTGTAACAAGGATTGTTGTTTAGATCGACCTTTTCGCTTCTGTGGTCAGTAGCTTTTTTAAGCGCGTCTACCAGCACTCTCTCCAGTGCTGAAGTGCTATAAGTAGTTTCAACAACACGAATCAGCTCTTCCGCAGTCATGTTTCTCAAAATGGCGTCGCTTTTGTCACTCATAAATTACCTTTAACCCATGGCGGAACCCGCATGTTCTTATGGTACGGGTCACCATTTTCTAGTTGATGGATTCGCTCCTCACAGACGTGACGAATCTTTTTGTAATCCTGGATTCTGGCGCCTAGCGGAGTGAGGTTGTCTTCGTTCTTGACTCTAAGCACGCGCTTAATTATATCCGCGTCCCAAGGGTTAAGACTGAACGCTGCCCAAATGTCCCAGGGCTGAATGCTACGAGACGCATAATCACTCGCACCAACATTAGTTGTTCGGTGCTCAGGGCTAGGCACAGCCTCAGCAGGCGCCGGGCCACTTTCCATATCCCTTACTTTGCAGATAAGGGCGTCCAAGGCATCTTCAGTAACGTTATAAACGCTTTTAGCAGCCATAGCCCCTAGCTTATCAACTCCGAGCTTCTCTCGAAGGTAGATGTAAGCTTGGGCCTGTTCGGCATTCATTTTTAGAAGATTTCTGTTCTTGATTTCAACAGCAAGAATATCTTGCTGAAGCTTTTTTATTCTGATTGCTTCTTCTGTCAATACACTATCTGTTTCATAGGCGTAAATAATACCGGTGATAAGATCCTTAGCATCGAGTATCTGCACAACACCGCCTTCCTCTTTATCCCTCAAGGCAAGAGAAAGTAAATCCTGTAGCTTATTGAGTTTTTCAAGTGGTACGCTTACAGTTTCCATAAAACCTCCGATTAGCCGAAGTAACGACTTACCTCTTCCATAGTTTCCCGTAACGCATCAGCGTCGCTGAGCATTATCTGATCTCTTATAGACACAGCTTTATCAACCAACAGCTTTACTTTTTCAGCTTCTTCTTGGCTGTAAACAGTAACTTTCGGTGATACATAGTAGGATCTTTTAACACCAGGAGCGCTAATAAGTTTTTTGACATCTACGACAATGGCTTCACCGGCCAGGTACTCTTCGTGCCGATCCTCAACAGCTATCAGTGTTTGGCGTATTTCAAGGCATACGTCTCTAAGGTTGGCTTTTTCTAGCTTAAGTGAGCTGGAAACAGCAGCCATGATAGTTCCAGTACTAACATTAACGTTGTCTAAAATGCGCTTACGTTTATTGTCAGATTCAGAAACAACCCTTGAAAGGTTAATCTCGGCAGCTTCTTGAAGACGTGCCAAAGCATAATTGCGTTGTGTTTGATTTACTTTTTGAATAGCCATCAGGATTTCCTCGCGTTGCTTTTTTCTCTATAAGTTAGAAATGTGGTGTGCCCAGTAGGTACAATTGTTGGTTCATTGGTTTTTAACCACTCTTCAACGTCTTTAGACACCTGACGCTGAATTTTCTTGTACCCATTTTCGTACTTATCAGATTGAAGATTGTTAATAGTTTGAGTCATAAGAAGTCTTCCTTATTTGGTTCATCGACTACCTCTTCCACACGGAAGGCTGTAGACGCAGTAATGTGATGGCGGGAACCCCAGACCGTATACCTGGTTGGGGGCTCTCCTTCTTCAATTTCTTTGAACAGCGGAGAATGCCCAACGAACACAATATCCATCTGCATATCATGGTTAGATATGCGAGTAGGTGTGAACTCCAATTGCTGAAGCATTTCTTCGATGTTTTCTCGATCAGCAACTATGGTGTTAACTCTGAATGTACCGAATCTGTGTTTGCTCATGGTTACTCCGTTTAAGCTCTGTCCCACTTTTCCTTGCTGATACGGTCTTTGGGCGTTGCAATCCAAACAAAAGCTACTTGCTTATCGTTGGGGCCAAGCCGTCCAAGCAATTCTTTGCGGTACTCCGCGTAGATTTCTATGAAGTCATTGAGAAGCATTGGTTCTTCAGCTCTCATATCAATTAAATGAGGGTCTTGGAGCTCACCCTTCACATTGGTGTAGTGCAACTCCAAGTCTACCCTCCACTGCCGGGGTATTGCCACAGCTCGAGCTGTCAAATAAGACAGAAACTCTTCGCGGTTACCCTTCGGCATGAGCTGTTGTTTCCAGACCTTCTCAACGTTATCAGGCACAGGCCTAATCCAGAATGCGGAATAGACCCCACTGTCGTCCGCAGCCTCTTTCCAGCGACTATCAGACACCAGACCTATATCTAGTGCCAATTGGTTTAAACGCTTCATCTGGGACTTTGTGAGGCTTCCATGAAGGCTTTTCATAGGCTTCCCCTTACTCAGGCAGTACGTTTTCCAAGAACTTCTGGATTGACGATTGGAGATGGTTACGATGACCAGTCTCCAAGACAACAAGCCCATAGTTTTTGAGCACAGCTTCAAAAGTTTTGCTCAGTTCAAGTGGCAACGCAAACCTGTAAAATACAAAGTTCGGGTCACGGCTTGCAGCAGCATGTCCTTTATTTGCATACTGTCCCCGGTAGATTTTTATAAAGCTCTTAATGGATATGCGACGCTTTATACTGGATAAGCCAAATTCAAACGAGGGATAGGACATCGCGTTAAGAATTTCAGTACATTCCTCTTCTGTGTAACTATATTTCTCTACATAGCCAGCAGAGGTGATAAGACGCCAAATGTAGCTAGGAGACAGGTCGACTTCTTTTTCACAGAAGTTGGTCCAAGATCCGTAGGAAGTATGTTTCCAGACATACATGCGTTTAACTTGATAAAGCTTTTTAGCTAAAGCGAAAGTGCTTTTTGCTTTTTCTTGTAGCAGCCGCTTAATCTCAGCTACTGCCTGCGGTAGTGTTTCTTTGGGATTCATAATTTTCTCCAGTTAGTAATCACCGTTCCAGTTGTACAAGACACCATTTTCAGGTGCTATCTCTACAGCGCTGACGGCTGTAAATTCTTCTTCATCAACTTGGGGTCTTAAGGCTTCAATAGCCTCTTCGGCAGTAGGTGCCATAACAATAGCTCTGCCACCGAGATGAGAGCCCCAGTAGTTAATTCTCCAAAATTTGTTCATATCAGTACCACGCTGAGTAGGACACTATCGCCCCACTGCTGATTGCTTCTCTAGCTCTCTTAACAGCTGATTCCACTTCGTCAACGTCTTCGGGGCAGTGTTCACCAAAGAAAAAGCCTTTAGTGTTAATAAACACACTTGTACCTTTTCGAGCTCTCTCGATTTCGGTAGAAAGACTGTCCAAGATGTCACTAGAAATGAATAGCTGAGTACAGTTGAACCCTTCATCGTACCCTTCAGTTCCTGAGAATGTGTTGGCGTACTCGTTAGCCATAAATCCATGAAGAAACGGCACTTTTCTGTGGTAACCGAGTTCAGTCCTCATCACCAATTTGTTGTAAACCAGATTGTGTATAAGCTCCTGGTTTTCAGTAAAAATACCCAGCACTTCTGGGTGGATTTTAGCTGCTTCAAACACAGCAGTACCTTCATCATGCTCACTAAGTTCAGGTTCGGCGGAATACGCAAACCAATTTTGATCTAGTCCCACGGTAGCTCCTCGGCCGATGGCCTAATTAAGTTGTAGTCGAATCAAGGTATAGAGCCCTTTTCTGTTGCCGGGCAGGGCTAGACCCCTTAGCTTTAAGCGGCTTTAAACGCTTCGAGCATATTGACCATGTCATCTTCCGATGCCACGTCGGCAAACGAGTCGTTATACTCGGCCTCCAACAGGTCAGCTGCTTCAAGCGCAGACGCTTTTATCAAGGATTCAACGTACCATTGCTGGCCGTCTAGGTAGTCCTTGACGTCGCCCTTCTCATCAAGGGCTTTGGCGGTTGCCAGGTCGACAACGATTTTGTCAATCGCATCTTCTGGCATATCTGGGGTAATCCCCAAATCTTTGATGCGGGCTAACTTGCGCTTAGTGCGCTTGAAAGCTACCGCTAATACTTGCTGATTTTTGTCCATGATTTTCTCCTCAGTAGACAGGTTTAGATAACAGCGATATTGCCGTTATTCGCAAAAACGAGCGTATGCGAGCAAGTAAGAATGTCGAATCGGGTGTGACGAAATCGTCCTTGATTGGGCCTAAAAAGGCCATCCACACCCGCGAACTACGGTTCACTCCATACCAAAGCTCAAACCACCAAAACGGTGGTGTAAAGAGCAGTACAGAGTGATTGCCGTAATTCTATGCGGGAAGTAGATCTAGTGAATAACAGCCTACCGCCAAGATGTTACGGAAGCAGGAAGTTAACTGACTGTGAAGTCAGGTCAGGTGCATTACCAACACGGAATGTTGGAGCAGTTGCCGGAACCTTAAGATTTGCAGCGATCTGATCAAGAGCATCCTGATAAAGATTCTTGCTCTGAAGATCCGAGAAGAACTTCTGGCACACTTGAACGATCTCACCAAACTGATCAGGACGCACAATGTAATCATCATGCTTGACCAGTATCTCCTCACCCTTAAGCAGCTGGTGCTGCACAATACGGCGCAACAGAGTTGCATCCAGACTGTGAGTGATGTTGGCAAACAAACCATAAGTCTTAACAGAGACACCTTTAGGACTTTCAGGTGTAACGTTATCCTTGCCATAAATAGCATACCCAGACTTATCCTCCGCATAAGGCATGGTAGCTATAATGTTATAGTACTTGAAAGGCACTGGGTCCTTCTTAGAGCTGTTTTGCCATCCAGGCATAGCAACACATACCGAGAACGGAGTTCTCTCCATAGTCGACTGGTGGAAGGCTGTATGGCCATCCAAAGTCTTCCATTTAAGAATGTTCTGGTAGTTGTTGACAACCTTACGACCCCATTGGGTAATAGATTGAATATTGTCGATCTCATAGCCATAGGTAGCTATAAGGTGATCATCAACATACTCTTCAGTGCAGAACTCCTCTGGAACACCAACTTCAAGCATTTTCTTAGCTATCGTTGAGTAACCAGCTCCGTGGAACAGCGGTGTTGAGATCAACTTAACCGCTTGTCTGCCCAGACTCATAATGCCAAGGCCAGTACCTGTTACGGTATGAGAATCCCTGACAGTAGACTCACCCATCACGTTAACCGCAGCCAACATCTGCGGAGAACGGCTGGAGTTGCCCAACATCAGTAAACCTGAGTTGGTTAAGTCCTGACCAAACATATAAGAGCAGGGTTCACCTGCCTTAGTCATCTGGATACAGCGAGCAGCCTTTAGAGCCACAAGTGCCTCAGAGCAATCCTTCTCAAATTTCTCGAAGGTTGGTTTGGTAGCTGCACTGTACTTAACATCAGGCAGAGCCACATTCAAAGGATCTTGGGCGAGAGCCCAAGTCAGATCCTTAGCACAGAACTTAGCAACAGCCTCTTTCTGAGACATTTTGCCATAACGAATGTCCACAATAATGTGCTTACACACATCAATAGCAGACGGTCCGTAGACACGGGCCTCGTAGGCATCGTGCATGGCTGTCTCAAACGCCTTGCCATGAATCCTGGCGCCATACAACGCAGTGCTGTAAGACAGTCTCAGGCGGCTGTCAGGGTGCACAGGAAGGTAATAGCCATCAAGAGCGGCTAACTTGTCCATACCATCCAAATAGTCCATCTCGAAGCGTGTGTGGCGTTTAACACGCCCTTCAACTACACGACCCTTGATGTCCTTTGACTCTGAATGATAAAGAGTCGACCCTCTGTAAAAGTGAAGCATGCGCTCACGGCTATATAAATCCGAAAGCTTAAACTTCTGTGAAGACATCTCACCAAGAAGCGAGATGAGCTCAGGCTTAATGCGGTAAGGACCGTTGTGCTTAGACAGCACCACCCCAGGCGCAGACTCGAACCCTCTAAGAACAGAAGGTCGTTCACTAACACCACCGAAGACAACATAGGTATGTGCCTTCTTGAAGCTCCTCTTAGTGTGAGCATTAAACGCCTGCTTAAACTCAACACGTTCCTTAACAACACCGTTGGCCACCATAATGCGAAGCAATATGCCAGCCATGGTGTAACGGACATGAACTTTGTCGAAGTTAGACATGCGGAAGAGCTTACAGGCAGCTTCATGGAAGTCCCGGTCGTAGCCTTGATTGGGTATCTTGATAGACTGAAGCTTAACAGCAAGCTTGCCGATGGTAGCTTCTTGAAGAAGTTCATCGTTCTTAGATTTCATACCGGTAACGATACGATCAATCCGCTTGGAGTTAACAGCCCAGAACTGTTGGTTTAGCATTAATTTGTGTGCAACCTGTGGAACTAGGTCGACAGGCTTGCCTTTGGCAGCCATGTAATCTTCACAAGCTGCGTAAGCGTCAGAAACTGACGCATAGTTTAGTTTACTAATAGTGTTCATAGTATATTCTCCTATACTATTAAAGTTAAAGTGACTCGTTACGACAATGATCGATCACTTCATCATGGAAGTAATCTTCATCCCTCATTTCCTCATCCCACTCACCGTGGTATTCCCAATCAACACCAGAGCCGGTCCAATCCTCTGGACTGCTAGGAATAAATTCAACAATGGAATACTCGACAGTCTCATACTGAGCTTCCTCACAATCCAAAGGATCTCTGCCAGTAATAGCAGGGATAAATGGTTCGTACTCTGTGACCTCGATCACATAAGTGCCTTCATCTTCAATTATCTTCATTTTTTGATACCTCATTCTTAAGGCGGTCAGCCCTAATATTAAAAAGGGCTCCAAATAAATTTATGAGCGCAGCCAGTGCAGCTACCATTAAAAGATCATCATTACTCACGATCTTCTCCTTTTTGGGACGTGAACCCAGTTGTAGCCACGAAAGCGCTCAACACGCTTTAGGACTACCCCATTTTTGATCTTGCAAGCCACTATGTAGTGAACCTCAGTAGCTCGCTGGTGACGGCTGCCAGACCAATTGGCCAGGACTTGCGTCACGCTGAAAACCTCATCACCGCCCTCTGCGGTAACAAGGTCACCAATGTTTAGCCTTTTAGGCATAAGGTACCTCCTCATAAGTTACAAAATCGTCTGACCGGTAGGTAAGCGCCTCTTCAAGAGACTCCTCCGATGGAAGGCAGTAGCTCCCATCAGGCCAAATATGTATTGTGTCGAGAAAGCCGGTAGCTCTCCGACAGATGAATTCAATACTTTCTTGCGGGTCTACCGAATGGTAAACCATGTTAAGAACCCGACCTTCAGGCTCAACTACAGGCACACACATGCGCCCGTCAAGAATAAAGACAACGCCTTCGTGCGGCAGCAGCTTGCGCCACTTGCCATTATCGAGGGTCTTGCCCTCAATAAGTGCATCAGCCCAGATGAAAGCCTCTGGAACAGAAACCTCATCATGGGCAGTGAGGGCTTGTACAAACCCGTCAGCACCTGACTGACGGATATAGGGAACAGCAATGAGCTGCTCTTCAAGTGGCACAGCGTTAAAATTTATCATAATACTTCTCCAGTTAATGCTAGGTAGGCACGATCAATCCAGCCAGGATTGCCGCAATCAATAATTGAATAGCTATCGTCATAGGTGCACTTGTGGTCATAAGGAAGCACAGTGTAATCCATGTCCTCCTCGCTGAACGCTTCAAAGCGAACCGCAACAGACCCTTTGTAGGATCTGTCGATAAGCTCAAGGAATGCTATGAGGCGTATACCATAAGGGTACGCCTCTACAAACTTGATGCCGAAGAGATTATTCATCACGCTGACGCGACTACTCCAGCCAGATAGATAGCCACCCTCACTATACCCATAATGGGTGTTGCCATCCTCCGCCTTGCGGCGAAGAAGGCGATACTCAAGAACATTGCTGTCCTTGCTGAAGGCCATATAGGCCGCTGAGTCGTTAGTCAACTCAGTGATGATTGGCTCATTAAACTCAATAAGCCCGAAATCAACGGCAAATTCAGGACAGCCACGAAATCCGTTATATCCTTTTACTGCAATTTTCATAAAATTCTCCATTTAACGGTAAGCAGAGCTACAGGCTATTGCCTGAAGATCCGTAGCGACCCAATTTTGGGTAAGTGGTAGGGTCATGTAAGACCCATTGTCACTGCCCACCAAAATAGGTTTGTCATACCTATTATCAGTGAACAGACGATCCCTAAGAGCAATTAAATGCTCGTTAAGCATGGCCATATCGCAAAGAGCGAGGTAGGCCACATAAAGTGGTTCCACCGATGGAGCAAAACATGCCCCAGAGATGTAATCACCATCAAGCCCATACCGGGCTATTAGCGTGTCAGAGCACGCATATAAATCATAGCCATCGTAATGGCCAAGAAATAAACACCGATCACAGTCATGCTCAAAATGAGCACCACCAGCTAACCGGTGAGTGAAAAGCTGAATATTCATGTCAATACCCTCCAAAATCAGGGGAGGCCTCCCCATTCTCATACCTGTAGTGGTATGTGGACCCGCCATCCACGACAACCCACCGGTTAAACCGGAGGCGTCTTACAACAAGTTCCCGTTCGTCTGAACGGAATTGAGCACGGTGTGCACTAAGCACAGCAGCGTTCTTGATGACAAAATCATCACCAGAATGTCTGTAGTTAACATTCATATAATTCTCCTTAAATTGAATGGACTGAGTTAAGACCACAACTGTACTGACCAACCCAATGGCTACCGCCACCACACCAACTGCGAGTGACTGTTCCAGGGTCCATGAAAACAACCCCGTTAAAGCCCCTCTGGTGTATCCATACTCGACTTTCCGACGATCTCAAGAAACGAGACAGCCCTTTAGCAGCCTTATAGGCAGCCTGAAGACTGTTGAACTCAGCCTCCTGCTTGCCTAAAGGCGTATAATGACTAACAACAAAAAGAGTTTTTTCGGTTGTGTTGTTCATGCTATTTCTCCTTTGGGGTTCTCTCCCCTTTGCGGTGCGACATTGCACCAATTACTTTAATAACCCTCTTGTGAAGGCTATTAAAATAATGCCCTCTTTCGAGGGCAATATGTTTAGACCAAGTAACCTGCACACTTGGCCTTATTCAACGCCATATCTCGAGTATGGCCTATGAACTCTACCTGGCCGAAGCCAAATAGAAATATCTCAACATGCCACCAGCCATCGGCGGCTAGGTATGAGCAACTCATAATGAGTCCTCCCATACAGATATGGCGGTAAACGCCACCGAAGAGACGGCAATCGACGCTGCAATAGCGCCGAATACCACATCACCCACAGCACTGTGATCAGCGCTATGGAACCCTATGGCACCAATGGTGCCCAAAAAGACGACTAGCGCTAAGCCAAAGACGCC
>ENA-UOYD01000124-UOYD01000124.1-marine-metagenome-genome-assembly--contig:-NODE-124-length-22494-cov-3.506758_pt1 | contig 22494 bp, 23 predicted proteins | sample MGYA00238169_ERZ767097 | MGnify/ENA primary metagenome ERZ767097 (study PRJEB28937, sample SAMN06267346) | marine metagenome | isolation source: Columbia River Estuary | place: USA:Columbia River Estuary... | reverse complement strand
ATTTAGGCGTGTATTTCAGAGAGAAAACATTTACTGTAGACAGTGCCTATTATTATTTTCATAAAGCTGAAAAAGTTTACCGAGGTTTAAATGATCGTTTTGATATTGTTAGTGCTCTTTTAGAGATTGCCGCCATTCAGAGAGATGAAAAGGATTTTACAGGGAGTGAAGTAACGTCCATTGATGCTATTTCTATACTGGAAGGTTTAGAACAAACAAATATTATTAGAAAATACACCTCTTTTTTTTATAATAATCTTGGATTGGTTTTTGGAGAGATGGAACAATATGAGGAGTCTATTTTATATTATAAAAAAGCCATTGCATTGCAGGAAAAACTCTCAGAGGATAATACGGAAGACATTGAGAAATCTAGAAATAATTTAGCCCTTTCTTATAAAAATTCTGGTAATTATAAATTAGCCCTTGAGATTTACAATCAGATTTTGGATAATAAAAGTATGATAAGGGAGAGACCGGGGGTTTATGCCGTAGTCCTTGATAATTTTGCACATACGCTATACCTGTCTGGAGACTTCACTAAATTACCAGGGTTGTATTTTCAATCTTTAAAAATTTCTGATAGTATAGGGTCTAATTATTTCAAAATTATAATAGACCAACACCTAGCTGAATATTATAACAATTTAAATAAAAAGGACTCTGCTTTATTTTATGCTTACCGCGCTAAGAATATTTCAGAGCAATATCATAATGATGACTTACTTAAATCGTTATTATTACTTTCAAAAATTGAAACCGATAGCATTGCAGTAAAATATTATGATGAGTATATTAAACTGAACGATAGTTTAGTTAAAATTGAAAGAAATGTAAGAAATAAGTTTGCGAGAATTCGTTTTGAAACTAAAGAAATAGAACAAAAAAACATACAAATAGCCAGAGAAAAATTATGGTTAACTATTATCTCTATTATATTATTGATTTCGGCTTTATTAATCTATATCATCATCACGCAGCGTTCTAAAAACAATGAATTAAAATTTGTTCAAAAGCAACAGGAAGCCAATGAAGAAATTTATAACCTGATGCTTTCTCAGCAGGAAAAAATTGAAGAAGCCAGAATTTTAGAAAAGAAAAATATATCACAAGAACTTCATGATGGTATTTTAGGGCGGTTATTTGGAACCAGGTTGAGTTTAGATAGTTTAAATATGGCTTCTAGTGAAGAGGCTGTTAAAACAAGAGAAAGGTACATCCAAGATCTTAAAAAAATAGAAGAAGACATAAGAAAAGTATCTCACGAATTAAACACCGATTTTATTTCAGGATCTGGTTTTGTAGATATTATTAAAACCCTTTTAGAAACTCAAACCGAAACCTATGAACTGGAGTATGAATTTGATTATGATGACTCTATAAACTGGGAAGATTTATCCAATAAAAATAAAATTCACATGTATAGAATAATACAAGAATCTATACATAATATTTATAAACACGCTAATGCAACGTTGATAAAAATTGGCATACAACTAAAAAATAACGTAATTTTATTGACAATTATTGATGATGGGGCTGGGTTTGATGTTGATAAAGCTAAATCAGGAATTGGATTAAAAAACATTAACTCAAGGGTAACTGAAATTAATGGCGAAATAAGCATTCATTCCAATAAAGGGCAAGGAACGACAGTTCAGATACAAGTTCCAGTTTAACTTTTAATTGTATGACAGAAACTATAAGAATATTAATGATTGATGATCATCCAATGATTATTGAAGGGTATCAAAACACGCTTCAATTCACAAAAAAGGAAAGTCAGATTTTAGATATTAATATAGCTAACAACTGTGATGAAGCAGTTGCTTGTATGAATAAATCTGTAAAAACAGAAAGGCCATACCAGGTTCTTTTTGTTGATATAAGCTTACCGCCGTCCAAAGATGGCATGATGAATTCTGGTGAAGATTTGGCCATTTATGCACGGAAAATTTTGCCAAAAGCAAAAATCATCATTCTAACTATGTTTGATGAATCATATAGAATTCATAACATCGTAAAGACAATTAATCCTGAAGGTTTTTTAATTAAAAGTGATCTAACTTCAAGTGAACTCGCCAGTGCTTTTCAGGCCGTACTGCATAATCCGCCATTTTATAGTGGCACTGTTAACAGCCACTTAAGGAAAACGAATGAAAGTGATATTATTATTGATGATAAAAACAGAAAGATTCTGTATTTACTTTCTCAAGGTGCCAAAAATAAAAGTCTTGCATCTCATTTGGATATTTCATTAAGCGCTATTGAGAAGCGCAAAAAGAATTTAAAGGAAATTTTCTTAGTCGATGATGGTCAGGATGAAACACTGATTAATGAGGCCAGAAAAAGAGGGTTTATATTGTAATTATATTTTAATAAAAGTTATTTTTTCATTGCTTTTAAGAGATTATACAGTACAAATCACACAAAAATGTAACCGATTTCATGGGTTTACGGTTTTACCACACTTCATTTAGAATCTATCTTCATAAATTTGTATTGTCAACTCTTCAAATTAATTAATCCCTCAATTTATTGTTGACAAAATAGCAATTTACATTGACCCCATGGAGGTGAGAGACCCATGGGGTCACTTTTTTCTAAAAAGTAAATAAGTCGTGTTTAAATTGCCAAAGATTACTGATGTAAATTCCTAAGTAAATTACAGAAACAATAAATTTAATAAAGGTGGAGGCTAAAAATCCTAAAAAGGAACCAATAGCGGCCTTAAAAGCTGTTTTAGAATTATTTTTATTTAACATTTCCCCAATAAAAGCACCTAAAAAAGGGCCTATAATTATACCTCCTGGAATTGGGCTAAGGAGTCCAACAATAAGGCCAATGGTGGTTCCTATCATACCAGATTTACTGCCGCCAAATTTTTTGGCTCCCATGGCAGGGATCATATAATCCATAATAAATATTATTATTGCAAGAACACCTGTAATAACTAATAAGGTGCTGCTCATTTGAACGGCCTTTGTGAGATGTAAGATTAACAAACCCAACCAGCTTAAAGGTGGTCCTGGAATAATGGGCAATACACTGCCAAATAAGCCTGATACAATAAATAAAGCTGAAATAATTACTAGAAAAATGTCCATGAGTATATATAAAGGCTACTTAAGTTGGTCTAAAGTTTAGAATGATTGTTACAAATTACTAATTAAAACCTATCCATTTTTTATTTTAAAAGTTATTAAAATATAAAAATATTGTACTTTTCGGTTTCAGTTGTCATTAATGAAACAAATTTGTGTTTTTCTAGGATTTTTAATGCTCATGTCATGTGAGTATTTTAATGTAAAAAAAACATCTTCTGATGCTATTTTAAAAGAGGAATTACAAACTTTTAATTGGAATGAAGTAGATGAATATCCTTCTTTTTCAGAATGTGATTCTGTCATCACTAAACTTGAAAGAAAACGATGTTTTGAATATGTTTTAACAACGCATATTACAAGGTTTTTACAAAAGGACACCATTGTTGTGACTCAAAATATTGAAGACACTTTATTACTGGAGCTTCAAATATCTGAAAAAGGTTTATTGTCTGTGTTAAATATAGAAGTGGATTCACTAATAAGTCAGGAAATACCAAATATAAAAGACTTATTGCGACATGGATTAGATTCTTTACCTAAAATATTTCCTGCCATAAAGCGAGGACAACAGGTTAAAACAGAATTCAAATTACCTGTAATTATATCTGTAAATTAAGGTTATAAAGAAAACTTAAGTCCTAGAGCAAAATCCATTGGAAAGTTGTTACTGTTATTTACAAATATGGCGAACAGATTATTATAAGCCAAAGTTATAAAACTGCCATTACTAATCTTTATATCAGCACCTAAACCAAAACTACATGGAATTTGAAATGAAGACTCTTTAAATACTTCATTTGTAGTATCAGTTATGTAAATGGTTTCTTTTGAAAAAGTATAGGTTGCGATTTTCAAATTTCCATAGACATTAAAATTGGATTTATTAATAAATCGATATCTATAACCTATACCTATTTGAGTAGAACTGTATTTAAAATCATTATTATCTAAAGCATGAATGATACTTAAAAAACCGGCTTGATTTGATGTTTTTGAGGAAGATAGACCTTCAATTTCTGCACCAAAAAAAGGCACCATAGTATTGTTTGGATTTGATACAAATGGTTGATTGGTAATACCTCCAAAAATGCCTAAACGCAATTTTAATCTTTCTATATTGTTTAAATAGGTATTTCCAAAAGAGGTGTTATAGACTTGAACAAAGCCCTTAATATCCGGTAAAGTAAAGTTTAAATTATTTGTAGAAGCACTATTTTCAGTCAAACGACTTAATTGCACTTTGTATTCCTCTTGGTACTTATTATCACTTCCTTTTGTATTAAGTAGTTCTATGAAGTTACCATCATTTGTTCTAATAAAATAGCGGTACTCCTTGTCAATTGTGTTCCAGAGCAAATCTATTTCCCCCTCTACTTCAGTTTTTAATTCATAAGTTTTTCCGTTAATAGTGAACCGTTCTTGAGCAGATACATATATTGCCGAGATACTGAGAAGTAAAAATAAAACAAGTTGTTTCATGTTAATTCGATTTTGGGTGTTATGTAAAACTACTAAAAATTAATGAAAAGGGACTATTTTTTATAGCTTCTGTCTTTCCACTTATACCCTTTAAACAGAGAAAGAAAGGCTACATAAACACTAAAAAAAGGATACAACAAAAAGCCAAATAAAATACTTCTAAATACTTCTTTTTGATTAAAAAATGTGGCGGCTTTATATATTAATAAAACATCCATATTAAATTTTATAAAAACTATATAAAACAATAGGGGGGCTTTTAAAAGACCTAAAGTTGATAGCAATAAACTTAAAAGAACCGCTAAGTTCATGATTAAAACAATGAATCCGGTAAATTTTCCAAACCCATTATTATAAGAACTTGTTTTAGCGGCCCATCTCATGCGTTGAGTTATTAATTGTTGCCAAGAATTTTCAGAATTTGTGATGACTATTACATCCTCACATTTTAAAAACTGAACTTGACCAGGATATTGGTTCACCATTTTTTCAAGTAAAAAAATATCATCGCCACTTGCAATGGTAGTATTTCCATCAAATCCTTTGACTTCTATAAAAGCTTCCTTTTGGTAGGCAAAATTGGCACCATTGCATAAAAAGGGTTTTTTTATTCCAAAACCTCCAATGGTGGCACCTTGCAGACTTAACATGTCGAGAATTTGAAACCTGTTTAAAAAGCTGGTTTCTACTTGATAAGTAACAGGTGCGGCCACACATTTTGGGTTGCTTTTTTGAATACATTCATCAAAACTATCTAGCCAGTATTCTGGAAGTAAACAATCAGCATCAGTGGTGATAATCCATTCGTATTTTGCAAGATTTATGGCTTTGCTGATGGCGTCTTTTTTTGGAGCATTGGTTTTTATACTATTATTTATTATGGAAAAATCTATGCTGTTTGATGGTTTATTTGAAAGATTTGAATTTATAATATTAACAGAATCATCTTCTGAAAAATCATTGACAAAAATAACTTCAAATAAATGTTTGGGATATTTTAATGATTGGATAGATTCTAAAAGTTGAGGCAGATTTTCAGCTTCATTTCTAAATGGGATAATGACTGAAAATCTTGTCTTTGATTGAAGATTGGCCAGTTTGAATTCTTTGACTTTATCAAAACCATAAATAAAACCTGCTATTAAAAGCAAGTACATAATTGTAATAATGGATATAACTAATGTCATTAACAGTCTTTGTTTTCAGGAAATTTAAAATGTAATACATAAAAACCGCCTATAATACTTGGTAACACAAAATTCAAAATCCACATACAGGTCACGATACTTAAAATGATGAGGTCATTAATACCAATAAGCGAGAATACATATAAAGCCACACTTCCTTTTATGACCACATCAAATAAAAATATAGAAGGAATAATACTGGCTAAAAAATACATGCTTGTGATTAATTGCATAGCTTCAAGGTAGCTGATCTCAACTCCAAATAAAAGCAACAAATAATAAAATTGAAACGAAAAAATGAGATAACGAAAAAATGAAAAAACAGCGCCAAGGGCAAGACTTTTTTTGGAAAACTCAATTATAAATAATTTTATTTTTTGTAATGAAAATCCTCTGATCTTGATATTTGTTTTTCTGATAATCAATATAATGAATATACAAGATGCAATACCAATGAGTAGTATATTAATAAATTTTAAACCATTAATATGAAGATTTTGACTTTGTGAAAGCAAGAGTATTCCTATGATACCAAATACAACCGTAACAAGCATCTGAAGTAAATTGCTAATTAAATTAATAAACAGAACCCGTTTTCTTAATCTGGAAGTATAGTACAAAGCCTTTGCACCATATTCTCCAATTCTGTTTGGTGTCAATAAGGATACGGTTAAGGACCCTAAACATTGTTCAATGGACTTTGTGAAGCTTATTTTTTGAAGTGATGACACTAATTGCTGCCATTTTAAAATTTCAAAAAACCAATTAAAAATGCTCAAAAACAATAAAAAAACAACAGTATTAAGTGAGAAAACACCATTTTTTGACAAAATTTGAATAAAATGAGAAAACTCTAATGTGCTGTTTTTTGTAAGTTTTTGATAAATAAAATAAATGGCAACAACAACTAGGCTTATTTTAATAAGTACAAAAAAGAATTGTTTAGATTTGTAAGAGAACCTGCTGGCCATAGCAGCAAATTAAATGATTATTATTTTATGACGTTGAATTTTAAAAAACAAAATATAAAATGGTTATTGATTATAATAGTTTTATTTACAACACACGGTTTTTCTCAGAACAATACAGAAAAATGGAAATTACAATTAGCAGTAGGTGTAAATAATCCTATTGATACGGGTGAAAATGTTGGCTATTATACGAAATATATAAATTTTCCAACAGTAAATTTTGGGATTCAGCATATGTTTTCGGAAAGCTTAGGGGCAAAGCTGGATGTTGGTTTTAATAGGGCATCTGAGGCTGAGGAGTCGATGATATTTAAGTTGAATTATACGCGTGTAAACGCTCAAATTGTATATAACCTCAGATCATTGCTTAGCTTTTTGCCTGAACGAATTACAGCAGTTGCACATGCCGGCCCGGGACTAAGTTTTACCCTGCCTTTAGGTAATTTTAGGGAAAATAAAAATACGTATCTCAATGCTTTGGCCGGAATGGAAATTCATTATGGACTCTCGCAGTCTTTATCAATTTTTACGGATTTAGGTTATGTCTATTCTTTTGCAGGGAAAAATAAATATGATGTTAATGTTGATGGTTTTTCGTTTAACGATGATTTAATGTATCTTACATTTGGTGTTTCAATAGCACTAAATAGTTGTAAATATTGTGATTAATGAGTAAAGAACGCATTATTTTAGGAATTGATCCTGGAACGACTATTATGGGGTTTGGACTCATAAAAGTAGTTGGAAAAACGATGCAATTTATTCAGCTTAATGAGTTGGACTTAAAAAAATATGATAATCATTACTTAAAATTAAAACTGATTTTTGAGCGAACTATTGAATTGATTGACACGCATCACCCTGACGAAATTGCCATTGAGGCACCTTTCTTTGGTAAGAATGTACAAAGCATGCTCAAACTGGGAAGAGCTCAAGGAGTGGCTATGGCCGCTGGCTTAAGTAGAGAAATACCCATCACAGAATATTCTCCAAAAAAAATTAAAATGGCTATTACCGGAAACGGAAATGCCAGTAAAGAGCAGGTAGCCAAAATGCTTCAGAGTTTATTAAACTTAAAAACCTTACCTAAAAATTTAGATGCAACTGATGGATTAGCTGCCGCTGTATGTCATTTTTATAATGCAGGTAAAGTTGAAGTTGGTACAAGTTATACAGGCTGGTCTGCCTTTGTAAAGCAGAATGAAAGCAGAGTTAAAAAGTAATGTCTGGTATCTATATTCATATCCCGTTTTGTAAACAAGCTTGCCATTATTGTGATTTTCATTTTTCAACGTCATTAAAAAAGAAAGATGAACTGGTTTTGGCCTTGGTTAAAGAATTAGAATTACGAAAGGACGAATTCAAGAATCAAATTGTTGAAACCGTCTATTTTGGAGGTGGAACGCCGAGTTTATTGACAAATGATCAAATAGTATTACTCATTGATTCCGTTTATAAAAACTATAAAGTTGTAAAAAACCCGGAAATTACTTTGGAAGCCAATCCAGATGATTTGGTGTCAGTTCGAGCGCAGTCGAGAACTATTTTTGAAGATTACCTAAATCTTGGAATCAACAGGCTTTCGATTGGTATTCAATCTTTTTTTGAAGCCGATTTAAAATTGATGAACCGCGCTCATAATGCCGATGAAGCCAAAAATTGTTTGAAAGAAGCCATAAAATATTTTGATAATATTTCTCTCGATTTAATTTATGGTATTCCAGGATTGAGCAATAAACGCTGGATAGAAAATATTGATATGGCTTTATCCTATAATATTCCACATATATCCAGTTACGCCTTAACGGTGGAGCCTAAAACGGCGTTGGAGAGTTTTATTAAAAAAGGAATTATTCAAAATGTTGATGACGATTTAGCCCAGCAGCAATTTCATATTTTAATTGAAAAACTGGAAGCTCAAGGATTTGTACATTATGAACTATCAAATTTTGGAAAACCAAATTATTTTAGCAGAAACAATTCCGCTTACTGGCAGGGAAAACACTATTTAGGTATTGGTCCTTCAGCGCATTCTTTTAATGGAAATGAACGCGGTTGGAATGTAAGAAATAATGCAAAATACATCAAAGCACTACAGGAAAACAGGGTGCCTATGGAGATAGAGACCTTATCAAAGACAGATAAGTATAATGAGTATGTCATGACAGGGTTACGAACCATTTGGGGCGTTTCTATTGAAAAAGTAGAACGAGATTTCGGATTAAACTATAAAAATTATCTTTTAGAACAGGCAACTATTCATTTAAAAAATGATTTGTTGTATCTTGATGACAACAAATTATTAGTCACCAAAAAAGGCAAATTTTTGAGTGATGGCATTGCTTCAGACCTTTTTAAAATAAATGTATAATGATTGCAACAATACAATACAATTCTAAAAAATATCAAATAGATTTATCACAACCGCTCGATATTTCTATCCCAATGCGGGCTTCAAAAAGCAACGTAAATGCGTGGTATGTGGATCCTCCAACAATGGAGCCAGTTAAAGATGGAGAATGGATTGCAACGGTAAAAGATGGTGCTTGTATAAACTTTAACAACATTTTTTTTAATCCGCATGCACATGGAACCCATACAGAATGTGTTGGGCATATTACTGAAACAGTACATTCTATCAATAAAAATTTAAAGCAATTTTTCTTTTTAGCTGAAGTGGTTACCGTAGCTCCAGAAAAGCTAAAGGGCGATTTTGTCATTTCTAAAAAACAATTACAATTTGCAATTGGAAATAAAAAACGTGATGCCATTGTGATTAGAACGCTTCCAAATACTAAAGAAAAGTTAAGTGCAAAATATTCCCACACCAATCCCACTTATTTATTAGAAGAGGCTGCTCAATATTTGAAGGATAAGAATATTAACCATCTTTTAATTGATCTGCCCAGCGTTGATAAAGAAAAGGATGACGGAGAGTTATTAGCGCATAATGCCTTTTGGAATACGTCCGGAAAACTAAGAATGGATGCTACCATTACTGAGTTTATTTACGTTCCTAATACTGTTTATGATGGTACCTATTTTTTAAATCTTCAAATAGCACCCTTTGAAAATGATGCTACTCCTAGCAAGCCTGTTTTATATAAAATTATGGAATGATTACTATTTCTACTGATAAAAGTAAACTTAAAATTGATGTTATTCATAAGTTTTTAACTAAGGCCTATTGGGCAAAAGGCAGAACTATTGAAGAAGTCAAAAAGTCAATAGAGCATTGCCTGTGTTTTGGAGTTTATTTAGATGAAAAACAGATTGGATTTGCCAGAATTGCCACCGATTTCACCGTTTTTGCTTATATATTGGACGTTTTTATTTTACCAGAATATCAAGGAAATGGCTATTCAAAACAATTAATGAAAGCCATAAATGAAGAACCACAATTAAAATCTTGTAAAGTATGGATGCTTAAAACCTCAGACGCTCACGGGTTGTATAAACAATTTGGGTATTCTGAATTGAAGCATCCTGAAAAGGTAATGGAAAGATTATTGTAATTCGCGTTTTAATTTAACTGCCTGCAAACGGTGTCCCAAAGATGCCTACTGCAAGTTCGGCCCAAATTGCTAACAGAACTAAAAGAATACCTGCAAGTATAACAAGTCGGTATTTAAAAGATTTTATTTTTCTCAAAGCTAATTCACATAATACACCGGTAACAAAAAGTAAGGTTCCGGCAATCACAAAATCAAAAACACTCCAGTTTACTTCATCAGTGAACTGCATGGCTATTAATGGAATGAGTAATAGTAATGCTATTATAATTAGTATAATATTGAGCCTTTTATATTTCATTGTCAAGAGTACACTAATTTAATAAAAACCGATTAGATTAAAAAATGGGCTTTAGTTTTATTAATTTTAATAAAAACAACACTTAGAATGAATATTCAGGAACTTCAGGAATACTGTTTAAAAAAGAAAGCCGTTACAGAAGAATTTCCTTTTGATGAACATACACTGGTTTTTAAAGTTTTGGGTAAAATATTTTTAATGGCCCCTTTAGACAAATGGGACATTGGTGAAGCCTCTATTACTTTAAAATGTGATCCAGAATATACCATAGAATTAAGAGAACAATATGACAGCATTTATGCTGGCCCTTATGTGAGTAATAAGCATTGGAATACTATTGCTATCTATAAAGGCGAATTACAGACCAAGCTAATTTTAGATCTCATAGATCATTCGTATGAAATGGTTATAAAAGGAATGACAAAAAAACTCCGTGATAAATTATCGGAGTTATAAACAGCTTAAATAGAGAGAATTAATTATTTTTTTGTATATTCCATCAAAAGTTTCCCACATTTAAATTAAATAATAGCTTAATAAGATTTCCCAAATCTTTAATACGTATTTAATTTTAATCAATATACTAACTTAAATTTTTAAAAAATTATGAAAACAACCAACCGATTATTTTGTTCAATAGTTCTTTTACTATTGATTTTTAGTACAAATTTAATTAATGCTCAAGAAGCAAAAACCGCAAAGTATTATACGGTGACCACCATGAATTTCAATTTGGATAATGACTCCGATGCCGATTGGGTGGCTGTTGAAAAGGAATACGTGGAAAAAGTAACGAGAAAGAATGAATATTTGTTAGGAGCAGGATTTTATACACATCTTTATACATCAAATAGTTCAGATGTTAAATATGTTCAGGTTTATGGGAGTTGGGAAGACATAGATAAATCAGCTGCCAGAAATGCTGAACTTGAAAAAGCAGCATGGCCAGATGCAACTAAAAGAGCTGCCTTTCTGAAAACTCAGGGAAATTTTTATACTAGTAAACATTCAGATGAAATTTACACTATTTTGCCAAATGCAAAAAATGCTACTTTTGATCCTGAAAAAGACATGATTTTATACGTTAGAACAAGTCATTTTGCATATCCTGAAAATGCACCTGAAGAAGAATTTGGTAAATTGAGAACAGAGTTTGTTGAAAACGTAATTCAAAAAAATGACCTTATTAAAGGCTATTATCCTCATCGTCATTTTTGGGGTCATGATAGCACCGAATTTATTGAAGCCTTTTTTGTGGAATCTACAGACGATTTGGACGATTTGGCATCTTCTAATTGGAAACTAATAGAACAACATTGGCCAGATGCTGAGGCAAGAAAAGAATTTAACCAAAAAATGAATAAATATTTTACTGGTATTCATGGAGATGAAGTTTATACATCTATAGAGCAATTGAGAAAATAATATTTTTTAATTAACAACAAAAAAAGGATGCCAATTGGCATCCTTTTTTATTATACTCCTTCCTTTTGCAGTCACTACTATTTAAACGTATTTTTGTGGCTTATCAGATTAAATTATGAGCGTATTACAAACATTACAGGAAAGAAGTAATAACACTTGCGAATTATGCACTTCCGCTGAAGACTTATCACAATATGTTATCCCACCTTCATTAAATGAAAATGTAGATAACAGCTTGCTGGTTTGTAATACCTGTTTAAGTCAGATTGAAGGAACTGCAGACATGGATCCTAACCATTGGCGCTGTTTGAATGACAGTATGTGGAGTGAGTTTGTAGCTGTACAAATTATGGCCTGGAGAATGCTACAAAGATTGCGCAATGAAGGCTGGCCAAAAGACTTGTTAGATATGATGTATTTAGATGATGAAGCCTTAGCCTTGGCAAGAGCCACAGGAGAACATGAAGAGGAAGCCAGTAAAATTATTCATAGAGATGTCAATGGGGTGATTTTAGAAGTTGGTGATTCGGTGGTTTTAATTAAAGACTTAAAAGTAAAAGGTTCCAGTATGGTGGCAAAACAAGGAACCGCCGTTAGAAACATTCGTTTGGATCCTGAAAATGCTGAGTATATTGAAGGTAAAGTAGATGGACAACAAATAGTGATAATTACTAAATATGTCAAGAAAACCTAACCATTTTCAATCCTTAAAAGTAAAAAACCTATAAGCCGCAAAAGCTTATGGGTTTTTTATTTTATGAAATTAAAATAAAGAAATTAATTTCCATTCGTCTACACTTGTCTACCATTCGTCTACACTTAAAGCGTAATCAGCGGAAATAAATGTTTCAGCTAGGTATATATTTTATTTTTATAACAAAATCCGCTTTAAATTGACATGAAAACACTAAAAATATTATTGATTGAAGATGACATGATTGAAATCATGAAATTGAACAGAGTAATTTCAACACTCAAGTTGCCTCATAAATTAATGGAAGCCAACAATGGTGAAGACGCATTAAATCTTTTAAAAGAAAAGGATAATATTCCAGATATTATTTTATTAGATTTAAACATGCCTAAAATCAATGGGATTGAGTTTTTAAAAATTTTAAAAAACGATAATGATTTGAAATATATACCTACCATCATTTTAACTACATCTAACAATAAGAAGGATTTACTGGAATGCTTTGAAATTGGAATTGCCGGGTATATATTAAAGCCATTAAAATATGAAGATTATATAGTTAAAATTGAAAAATTATTGGCTTACTGGAGTATTAATGAATTAATAAAAGGTTAAATGAAAGGTATTGTATTTACTGAGTTTATAGAATTAGTTGAAGAAAAGTTTGGATTAGAGGTGGTTGATGAAATCATTCAAAAATCACAATTAGAGTCTAAAGGAATTTATACCGCAGTTGGTACCTATGAGTTTTCAGAAATGCTGCAGCTTTTACAGCATTTAAGTAACAATACAGGCATTTCAATAGATAATCTTTTATTAGTCTATGCAGAACATTTCTTTGGCGTATTATTAAAAAGTTATCCCGGGTTTTTTAAAGAATTTCATGATCCTATTGAGATGTTAGCTTCTATTGAAAATCATATACATGTTGAAGTTTTAAAAATATATCCAGAGGCTGAATTACCAACATTTGAAGTCATTGAAAAAACTGAAGTTTCAATAATAATGATTTATAAATCAAGTAGAGCCATGCATCATTTTGGTTTAGGATTAATGAATAAAACCTTTGAGCATTTTAATTCATCAGCCACTATAGTTTTAGAAAAAATAAAAGAAGACGGCACAGAAGTTAAGTTTATAATTACAAAAAATTAATGAGTCAAGATAAAATTGACATATTACAACGCGCACTTTTAAGAGAAAAGGCAGCCAGAAAGCAGGCTGAAAAAATTCTTGAAGAAAAATCTTCTGATTTGTATTATGCCAATAAAAGGTTAGAAGAATTATATAAAGAAGTAGAGTCAGAATTAACAAGAACAGACTCTCAGTTACAAGGTGTTTTTGAAAATATTGTGGACGCTTATGTTATCATGGATTTGTTTGGCAATATTTTAAAAATGAATTCTGCAGCTGTAAATTTATTGTGCTTTGAAAATGAAAAAAAAGAATTCAACCTTATGAATATGATTTTGGCTGAAGATGCTGAAAATGTATCAAATTCATTCAAATCATTGCTAAAAAACGGTTTTATAACCGATTTGGAAATTAAAATAAAAACCAAGCTTAATGAGCTAAAAGTAGTGCATATCAATGCAAGTATTGTTTATGATAAAGGAGTGCCTGTTGCGGCACAGGGAATTGTAAGAGATGTAACCAAATTAAAGGAGGAAGAAGCGATTTCAGAACTCATAAACGATATTGCGCAAGCCATATTAGGGAAATTAGATATTTATGAAATTGCTTATGAAATAACAGATAAAATAGCAAAATACTTAAAATCCGAGGATTGTGTTATTTATTTGTATCATGAAGACGAGCAAACGCTGGAGCAAATTGCTGCTTATGGTGAAAATTTAAAAGAGAAGAAACAATTAATTAATAAAATATTTTTAAATTCTGGACAAGGTGTTGTTGGATATGTTGCTAAAACAGGGAAAGGCGAAATAATTAAAAACACGAGCGTAGATAAAAGATATGTTGTAGATTTAGTTGAAAGTAAGTCAGAAATTACTGTACCTATCATACTTGGTAATAAGGTTATTGGAATTATTGATTCTGAGAGTGATAAGGAGAATTTCTTCACAAAGGCACATTTTGATATATTGACAAGGATTGCCAATATGGTGGCATTGCAAATCCAAAGTGCTATTGGTATAAGAGAACGTAATATTGCAGAAGAGCAATTAAAGCAATCGGAAGAACGATTGTCTACCTTAATTTTAAATTTAGATAGAGGTGTTTTGCTAGTAGATGAAAATAATAAGGTCATAGTAGCCAACAATAAATACTGTGAATTTTTTCAATTCTCAGAAAGCCCTGACCAATTAGCAGGTCAAGATTGCACAAATTTTCCTGAACAAAGTAAATTTCTATTTGAAGATCCAGAGGTTTTTGTAAAAAACATAGAGATTATTTTAAAAAATCAAAAAGAGGTTTTAGGTGAAGAACTCACTATGGTAAACGGGCAAATCTTTGAAAGAGATTATATCCCTATTTATAGAAACAATAAATACAAAGGGCATTTATGGAGTTATAAGGATTTTACACTAAGAAGAAAATATAGGCAAAGTATTGAAGCCCAAAGGTTAAAATATAGAAGTATCATTACTAATATGAACTTAGGTTTACTTGAAGTGGATAATGATGATAAAATTTTATTGGTGAATCAAAGTTTTTTAGAAATGTCTGGATATTCTGAGGAAGAGCTTCTAGGTAAAAAAGCTGCTGAATATTTTGTAAAGGACATAGATAAGAACATTGTTAAAAAGCAGAACTCAAAACGTCAAAAAGGAGAATCTACTTCTTATGAATTAAGAGTTAAAAATAAGGCCGGAGAAGTTCGGTATTGGCTAATAAGTGGTGCGCCAAATTATAATATTAATAGTGAAGTTGTTGGTTCAATAGGCATACATTTAGACATAACAGATTTAAAAAATCTTCAACTGCAAAAGGAAAGTTTGCTCAAGGATCTTTCGAGAAGTAATGATGAATTGCATGAATACGCCCATGTGGTATCACATGATTTAAAATCACCTTTAAGAAGTATCGATGCTTTGGTAAGTTGGCTTAAGGAGGACAATAAAGGAAAATTTGATGAGATCAGTCTTCAAAATCTTGGTCTCATAGAATCTACTTTGGAAAAGATGGAACAGCTTATTTCAAACATTTTAAATTATTCAAGTTTAGATGCAGAATCTGATCAACAAGAGTTAGTTAATCTAAACGATATGGTTTTAGATTTAAAAGAAAGATTAAACATCCCAAAACATGTTTCTATAACTATCAAAAGCAAATTACCTGAAGTTTATGGAGATAGCACGAAGTTTCAACAATTATTTCAGAATTTATTGAGTAATTCCATAAAATTTTGTGATAAAGAAAAGGGTGTTATTGAGGTTGATTATATAGAACTTGAATCACATTATCAATTTTCTGTAAAAGATAATGGTATGGGTATTGAAGAAAAGTACCATGCAAAGATTTTCAAAATCTTTAATTATATAAAGAAAAGTAAAGACTCCTCTGGTATTGGCCTGTCAATAGTTAAAAAAATAGTGAATTTGTATGGAGGTGAAATTTGGGTGGAATCTGAATTGGGAGCGGGGGCAACTTTTTATTTTACAATAAAAAAGGAATTATGAAAACCGTTCAGTTACAAAAGCATAAAGATAAAAACTGGGAATATTTATCTTCAAAGCAAGAATTAAAGAACCCATTAGTTTTAGCTTTTGGAAATAGATATCTTTTAGAAAACCCAAATATCTATAATGACGTTAAGGAACTTTTCCCTAATGGACATATAGTTTTTGGCTCTACAAGTGGGGATATAACTTCGAAATCTGTTGAAGATGAAAGTGTTACAATTACCGCCATTGAATTTGAAAAAAGTCAATTTTTAATAAAAACAAGTAATGTTTTAAATGCTGATTTAGATAGTTTTAAAACAGGTCATGATCTTATCAAGCAGCTTCCATCTGAAGGGTTAAAGTTTGTATATGTTATTTCAGACGGTAGCTTTATTAATGGAAGCCAGTTAACAAAAGGTATGAACACTGCTACAGACGATAATATTTTAATAACAGGGGGTCTTTGTGGTGATGCAGCGCGTTTTAAAAAAACACTTGCTTCTTATAACGAAAATCCAAAACAAGGAGAAATTGTAGCAATTGGATTTTATGGAGAAACTCTTGAAGTGACATTCTCAATTCATGGCGGATGGACTCCTTTTGGGCCAGAACGCATTGTTACAAAATCACAATCCAATATATTGTATGAATTAGATAATCAACCAGCCTTAGATTTATACAAAAAGTATCTTGGAGAAAAAGCTAAAGAATTACCAGGGGCTGCTTTGTTATATCCTTTAAATGTAAAGTCTGTAGACGAAAAGCAATCTATTGTTAGAACTATTTTAAATATAAATGAAGAAGATCATGCTATGATACTGGCTGGAGATATTCCAGAGAACTCAAAAGTACAACTCATGATGTCTAATGTTGATAATATTGCAAATGCATCTGAAAGGGCTGCAAGACAAGCCTTAGAATTAAGAGAAAATGAACCACAGTTAGCACTTTTAGTGAGTTGTATTGGCAGAAAACTGGTATTAGACCAACGTGTAGAAGAAGAAATTGAAGAAGTTGTTAATGTGGTTGGAGAAAAAACAACCATTTCAGGCTTTTATTCCTATGGTGAAATCGCTCCCTTTCATGGAGAAAATAACTGTCAATTACATAACCAGACCATGACCATAACGCTAATAAGTGAATAATGAATTCATTACTAAAACGTCAAATACGAAAATATCTCAGTGATGAGCTGGCTTCTGATAAAAACTTTGAAAAGTTTCTAGATGCCGTACAGCGTTCGTACGCTAATTTTGATGAGCAGTTTGCTATGCAGCAACGTGCTATAATTATAAGTTCTGAAGAATTATTTAATGCAAATCAGCGATTAAGACAAGAATCAAAGGCACAACAAGACCTTATAGATAAATTGAAACCCGTTATTGAAACGCTTAAATTTTACGAACTTCCGGAACACCAAAGCACTGATGATGTAGATTTAGATGGATTAAAACTAATAGGTTTTATTGATAATCAAACTAAAGAAATTGTTGAAATAAACAAACAGCGAGAAAAGTTATTAAATGAACTGACTTATCAAAACCAGGAATTAAGCGATTATGCCCATATGATATCGCACGATTTAAAATCACCACTTCGAAGTATCGATTCTTTAACATCATGGTTAAAAGAGGATTACGAAGATAAATTAGATGTAAGCGGTAAAGAAAGTCTTAAATTAATTAGAAATAATGTTGAAAAAATGGATCTGCTGATTAATGGCATTCTTGAATATTCAACCATAGCCAAAAATAAAGTAGAATTTTACAACGTTAATGTTGATACGCTTCTTGAAGAAATTTTAAACATTATTAAAATTCCAGATCACATCTCAATTATTAAAAAAGAAAAATTACCTGTTATAAAAGGCGATAAATATAGATTGCAACAGCTTTTTCAAAATCTTGTTACAAACGCTATTAATTATAACGACAAAGCCAAAGGGGTTATAGAAATTGGGTTTGAAGACCAAAATGACTTTTGGCAATTTTATATAAAAGATAATGGTAAAGGAATAGATAATAACTATTTTGAAAAGATTTTTAAAACGTTTCAAAAGTTAGAAAATAATCCAGAATCTACCGGAATTGGATTATCCATTGTAAAGAAAATTGTAGACGTGTTTGGAGGGAAGATCTGGCTAGAATCTACCGTTGGCACCGGAACAACATTTTATTTCACATTAAAAAAAGAACATCATGGAACAACCTAATTTTTCATATATAAACAGTTTGTGTGGAGATGATGAAATCTTTAAACAAAAACTTCTTGACATTATAAAAATGGAATATCCGGAGGAAAGAGATATCTATTTAAAAAACAGTGCCGCTAAAAATTTCAAAGAAGCCGCTAATAATGTGCATAAACTTAAACATAAAATTAGTATTTTAGGGCTTGAAAAAAGTTATGATATAGCCTCTCAGTTTGAAAAAAACTTAATTGAAGGAAATGAATCACTTCAGGAAGAGTTCAATGAGGTTTTAAATATCATAACACGGTTTTTAAATGAGCTCTAACTAATTTTTTATGAAATGTATTATTATTGATGACGAGGCAACTGCCAGAGCCATTATTGGCCAATTATGTGTGAATGTAAAAAGCCTTAACGTTTTAGAAGAATTTCCAAATGCAATTCAAGCCATAAAATTCTTGAATCAAAACGAAGTAGATCTCATATTTCTGGATATCCATATGCCAGATTTTACTGGTTTTGATTTTATTGAAACCTTAAAAAACCCACCCAAAATAATACTCACTACATCTGATGCTAATTTTGCAATTCAGGCGTTTGAGTATGACTGTATTGTTGATTATTTAGTAAAACCAATGACACCAGAACGTTTCCAAAAAGCCATTCAGAAGGCCGAAACGATGTCAGCAAAAGTTGTTGCAGCTTCAGCTTCAGATAAAGAAGTGGCGTCTTCTGGTAATGATTTGTATGTTAATATAGATAGACGTCTTATTAAAATTGATATTCCAAGTATTTATTTAGTGGAAGCCAAAGGGGATTACATTTACGTTAAGACCGAAGAAAAAAATTATACAGTTCATTCTACATTAAAAAAAATAGAAGACAAGTTGCCAGCCAATTTGTTTTTAAAAGTACATCGATCTTTTATAATTAATATCACTAAAATAGTAGATATAGAAGATAATAGCGTCTTAATAAAAAAGGATGTTATTCCGGTAAGTCGTTCGAGTAGACCAGAATTAATGAAGCGTTTAAATCTGCTTTAAGCGTTTAACTAACCTATTGCACCATTCGTCTACACTTAATTTTCATCTATCGAAAATTAAAATTTAAACTCTTATTGTATAATATTTTTGTGGTATAAATTAATGTACCATGAGTAAAATTATACTTTTTTTAGTCCTTATAATAACCTTAAATAGTGGGGCGCAAAACCAATCCATTGTGCAAAAAGCATCTGATAACTGGTCGTCTCTTATCAAACTTAACGGGTTTGATCCTAATGATGATCAGCAATCTAATGCTGATACTGATTTTGTTGGTAATGCAACCTATGCTTTAATGGAAACGCAAAAGCAAACGGTGACTTTTACAGATGGCATCACAGATGAGGTTTATTATTTCAGAGCCCGTATGGGACAAAGTAATCCTAACACCTCATTTTATTTTGGTATCGACGTTTCCGGAGACTTAATTGCAGATGTTTTTATAGAAGCAAACGTGAAAGCACAAACACCTTTTGTCTCTTTTCATGTTAGAGATTATTCTAAAACTGGTATTTCTCCGTCTCAAACCGCTTGGCTGAATGGGACACAAAATAACGAACTTTTCTTAACTAATAGAGATGCTTTTATTTTAGATTATAGTGCAGGAACAGATATTGATGGTGGTGGTAGTGGTACTGACTATTGGATTGAGTTTGCATTTACTGAAGAAATTTTGAAATCGTATGTGCAAAATAATTTTGGTTTATCGGTTAATGGAGATTCTATAATTGCGCTATATGCCTTTACATCAACGAGTCAAACATCCAATGGAGATGTTGGCGGTGTTAATGATTCTATAGCTGGTGAGTTGGATAAAACCTGGGTAGAGTTAGGTGCTATCATACAAGGTTCTTTAAATAATATTTCTTCTGGAGTTATTGTAACCCCTACAGTTAATAGTCAAACAACTGAAGACACAACACCTTTAATTACTGGGAGTTGGGGCGGTATTATGCTTGGAGATGATACACTAACAGTAACTGTTAATGGCACTAATTATAATGTAAGTAATGGTCTTGTTATTGATGGTTTAAACTGGAATCTCTCCATAACAGGTACTGAGTTATCATATGGAACTTACGATGTTATTGCCTCTGTTTACAGAGCTTCAAGTGACCAGACAGTTGTTGATGCCACAGGAACTGAGCTTTTTATTGTGCCGTTAACCAATACTGATGAATCTCCTGTAACCTCTGGGAATGACGGAGGACTTGAAAGCAATGGCAGTTTAGCTGGACTTATTGCAAAACGCAACTTTGCGCGCTCAAAAGCAGGTGATATGCCTAATAAGAAAGAGTTACAAAGTGTTTATACAAAAGACTCACAAAATTTTTATAGTAAAGACTCAAAACAAAACGCAACAAGTCTTAAAGTAGCAGTAACTTTAGAAGATTATTTGCCAAATACAGGTTATACCGGTACAGAAACAGCTTATGTTTCCAGTCCTGCGGATTTGTTGGGAATCACCAATGCCGTTCAAATATTTTCGGTAGATTACTATCAGGCAGAATCAAGAATAGCAGCTATTTTTGCAACCGAAACAAGTGGCAGTATCTACGATCATTCTAAAATTATATGCGATAGATTGAACAATTCTTATTTAGAAGATGCGTCCACATTTTCTATTGGAGGACATCAAATAATTAGCACAAAAATTAAAAGAGCAAGTGGCGAAATTGAATATACATTAAGTTTTTCTATTAAAAAAGGCGAGGTGTCAAACCAATTATTTAGTTTTTGGAATATAGGAGAATATCCTGTTGGTGATTATTATAATTTTCAAATCTGGGGCGGTTCATATCTGCAATTGTTTTCCCTGTGCAATAAGGTTATAGAAAACCTTAATAGCTCTAAATCACTTACAAGTATTCCTGTTAGTAATGCGGTGCCAGTTGTTTTTGTAAGATCTGGTCATTATTCAAATGGCGCTGTGAATCTTGAAATTATTAATAAGGCAAATGCTAAATCAATAACTTTTGAAGGCAATATTACTTCAACTGAAGTATCCAACAGATTTAGCATGAACGAGACGATTGCATTAACAGGAAATTTACACGAAACAGTAATTATAGAAACTGGTGGTTTGTTTGATATTGGAATCTCTATTTCAACAACAGCATCTAGCCAAAAGGACGCTCTTTACCTTGCTGATGGCCCTTGGGGAATTGATTATTTATCGGATTATGCTTCGGTAGATAGATTTGATGTTGAAAACGCTGCCATTGAATACGCCGACAATTTATATGAAGTGGAAAGACAACCATCTATATCTGGTCTTGTTAAAGGCAACGTTAACTTATTCAGACATCTGCTTCCAGGTGACCAAACTTTAATTGTAACAGATTTTAACTCTATCCAATTTAATATTACCAATATAGAACCTGTAGAGATTATCTTGATGCCTGAAAATTTAGCCGAGTGGAATAACCGTTTACGTTATGTCGTTCCGGCAAATGATAAGGAGACTTTTTATAATATTTCATTTAATGATTTTGTAAACGCCAGTGGAAATTCAGAACCTATTATAAATATTAAAACCGTTGTGTTTTCTGTAATCGGGGACTACGTAAATTCTAAACCATACAGTATAGACATTAATAATTTAGCATTTAAAAAGGCATCTTCATTAGGAGTAAATGATATTGCTGTAGTTGAGCGCGAAGCCTTAAAAAATTATCCAAACCCGTTTAGAACAAGTACTACTATTAAACTAAATAACCCTTCAAGTGATGTTGATATACAAGTTATTGATATGCTTGGTAGAACGGTAGATGTTCAGCATATACAAGCTAACAATAATAAAGTAGAATACAATGCACCAAGTTTATCAAAAGGTATTTACAAATACATTTTAAAAGACAGCAACAATAACAATTATAATGGAACTTTTGTAATTGAATAATTAATAGCAATTATTTTTTATGGAAGGGCAAAGATTTAAATTCTTTGCCCTTT
>ENA-UOYD01000114-UOYD01000114.1-marine-metagenome-genome-assembly--contig:-NODE-114-length-24919-cov-11.164963_pt1 | contig 24919 bp, 22 predicted proteins | sample MGYA00238169_ERZ767097 | MGnify/ENA primary metagenome ERZ767097 (study PRJEB28937, sample SAMN06267346) | marine metagenome | isolation source: Columbia River Estuary | place: USA:Columbia River... | reverse complement strand
CCCCCAATCTTCTTTTGATATCATTTCGGCACCTTTAGAAACAAGATAGTCCTCGAACTTCTTTACTGTTTCCTTTACCTGAACATCAGATAAAACGGGATTCAAAATGAAAACAGTTTCGTAATGATTCATAATTAAAAATTTTAAGTTTTACTTTTAAGGCTGCAAATATACAGTTATTTCCTTAATTGACAAGTTCATTACAATTAAAATTAGCATCAATAATTATCTACGTCAATATTAAACCGTATTGAACGAAATTCCTTAATAGATTGAAACGTGTTTTTCACCCTTGTAATTTTACTTTTAACCGCTCCAAGTGATTGGTTATTAGGAATCTTAATTATAATATGTCGTATATAATAATTACGAATTTTGGATATTGCTGGAGTTGTAGGACCCAATACATTTTCTTTAAAAACAGGACTAAACGAGCTTCCTAACCAATTTGCTCCTTCTTCTACTCTATTATAATCTTTATGTCGTAAGGTAATTTTAATCAATCGGTAAAATGGAGGATAATGATATTGCCACCGTTCATCAATTTGTTCCTTAAACATTTCATTAAATGAATTTGTGGAAACTTGCTGCAAAATTTGATGATATGGATTGTACGTTTGAATAGCTACTTTACCACGTTTTTTATCACGCCCTGCCCTACCAGAAACCTGCACCATTAATTGATAACTTCGTTCATGTGCTCTAAAATCAGGAAAATTCAACATATTATCAGCGTTCATAATACCTACTAATGATACATTCGCAAAATCCAGTCCTTTTGAAAGCATTTGAGTACCAACTAATATATCAATTTCCTGAGCTTGGAATTGCCCAATTATTTTTTGATATCCGTATTTTCCACGAGTAGTATCCAAATCCATCCTACCAACATTGGCATCTGGAAAAAGCTCTTGTAATTCTAATTCAATTTGCTCGGTACCAAAACCTTTTGTGTCTAACTTCTCACTTCCACAAGCGCCACAATTATAAGGCATTGCTTGTCTGTATCCACAATAATGGCAGCGTAACTCCTTCCTATAACTGTGAAATGTTAAACTTACATCGCATTGTGGACATTGTGGTGATACTCCACAGGTTTGACATTCTACAACAGGTGCAAATCCTCTACGATTTTGAAATAAAATAACTTGTTCCTTTTCTTTAAGTGCTTCAGAAATCATTTCAAGCAATCTATCAGAAAAATGACCTTTCATTCTTTTTTTACGATGCTTCTCTTTTACATCAACTAACTCTATTTCTGGCAATAAAACATCGCCATACCTTCTATTTAATTCAACTAATCCAAATTTTCCTTGTTGAGCATTATAAAATGTTTCAATACTTGGTGTAGCAGAACCTAACAATGTTTTAGCTTTATGTTGAAGCGCTAATACAATAGCAGCATCTCTTGCATGATACCTTGGTGCAGGATCATATTGTTTAAATGACGGCTCGTGTTCTTCATCTACAATGATTAACCCTAAATTTGAGTAAGGTAAAAATAATGCAGATCGCGCCCCTAAAATAAGTTGCGCTTTTTTCTTATTTCCAATTACATTATTCCATACTTCAACACGTTCATTCATAGAGTACTTTGAATGAAAAACAGATAAATATTCACCAAAATAAATTTGTAACCGTTCAATTAACTGAGTTGTTAAAGCAATTTCTGGCAATAAATAAAGTACTTGTTTACCGGCTTCAAGAGATTGTTTTATTAATTTAGCGTATATCTCAGTTTTTCCACTACTTGTAACTCCTTTCAGCAAAGTTACCTGTTTAGATTCAAAAGACAATTCTATATTTTTAAAAGCCTCTTCTTGATGTATTGTTAACTCTTTTATTTGAGAAGAATTTCCATTAAAACTAATTCGATCGGTTTGAATAAAATAATATTCTAAAATATCTTTTTCAACTAAAGATTTTATAACTGAGGCTGTGCAATTAGATTTCTCTATAAGTTGAGTAACCTTTATAGGTTTTTTAGTAGTTTGAAGTTGAAAAAATGTCATTATAACATCACGCTGTTTTTGCGCTCTGCTTAAATGTTGTAATAATTCTGATAATTTTTCATTTGAATCCCAAACAGAATTCAAGCGAACATATTTAATTAATTTTGGCTTGTATTGTTCGTAAATTTGTTCTTTTACATCAATTACTTTTTTTTCTATTAATTCTTTAATAATAGGAAAAACTGTTTTCTTTCCAAGAATATCAACAATTTGTTGAATAGATAGTTGGGATTGATGTTGTAAAGCTTCATAAATTAAAAATTCATCGTCAGATAATTCACTTTCTTCAGAAAAACCACTAACCAATTGAATAATTGTTTCACTTTCCAACAAAAAAGCAGACGGTAATGCAGCTCTATAAACTTCACCCAAAGAACACATATAATAACTAGAAATCCATTCCCAGTGTTTTATTTGAAGCTCATTAACAACTGGAAGGTCATCTAAAATTTGATAGATTTCTTTTGCATCATATCCTTCAGGTGTATTTTTATGTATGGTATAAACCAAAGCCGTATAAATTTTAGATTTTCCAAATTCAACAGCTACCCGCATTCCAGGTTTTAAAAACTCAGCTTCAGCCTCCGTGATTTTATAGGTGAATTGATTTTGTATAGGAATGGGTAATATTACGTTTATATAGTCGATGGTTATTTTTTTAATTACAAATAATTGTAAGTACAAAAATAATTATTTGAAAATTTTAAACCCATTAATTTCTATTTATTAATAAAAATTATTTCTACATTCTGATTATGAGACATATATGTTTTTTTTTGATTTTTGGCACGCTGTTTGTATATATCAAATCGTGTAATACTTTACCAACAAAAAGTAGTATTAACCTTTAAATTTTTTTATTATGAAAAACAAATTATTCTTATTCGCAGCTTTTGTATTAATAGGTTTTGGAGCATTTGCTTCAAATACTAATACAAATCATAAACCGTTAATTACGAACTATTATAACGATTATGGAGATTCATTTACGTTTGTAGAAAGAGGAGTAACATTTGCTATTTTTCAAAATGGAGAATTTGATTTTTACATTAACCCAAGAAATGGTTTACATATAGGATATCAAAGAAATGGTATTGGAATAAACTTTAATTCTGGTTACGATTATGATGCTTACGTTCAATATGACGATTTTGGAGCAATTGTTCAAATAGAAGATATTTATATTGATTATGACTATTATGGCCGTGTTAAAAGAGTTGGTAACACAAGAATTAATTACAATCGTGGAAGATTAGTAAGTTTAGGAGGCTTGAGAGTGTATTATGATAATTATGGTCGTTATTCTCATTATTCTGGATATATTAATAAATATAACCGTAATTATGTATATCACCCATATCATAATTATTTTTCTAGACCATTGTTCGATTTTAGAATAGTGAGCTACAAACCTTACAGAAATCATTATCACCCAACACGATATACTTATTACAAAGATCATTCAAGAAATAAATATTATAATAAAAACGGTAGAAATAATCATTACAAAAGAAATAATAACACAAGAAACCGTGTAGCAACAAATAATGTTCCGAAAACAAGAGATGATAGAACTACTAGAAATGATAACAATTATAATAAAAATAATAGAACTTCATCAACCCAAAGAGATACTAATGTAAATCGCTCAAATAGAAATACAAGAAATACTACTGAAAGATCGAATACAAATGTTAATAGAGCACCAGAGAGAACTGTACAAAATAATAGAAAAGAGATTAAAAGAGAGCCTGTGAGAAGAGTTGAAAGAAGAAGTGAAGTATCACAAACAAATAGAAATGAACGTACTTCAAAAGCTTCAAATAATAGAAACTCAAATAGAAATATTAAAGAAAGAAAAAGATCAGATTCTAATAAATCTCAACAAACTGTAAAAAGAGAAAATACTTCGAAGAATGACACTAGAAGTAGAAGAAGAGGATAATATTGGTTGAATTAATGTAAAAGAGGCTAACAAAAAACTTAAAAGTTTTAGTTAGCCTCTTTTTTATATAAAAATTATACTAATTTGATTAATCCTCAGTTACTTCATCTTCAGTATTCTTATTTTTTTTAGCTTTTCTACTTCCCGCATACATATCATAACGAACATATAAACAATCTAAATCTCCATTTTTCATTGGGATTCTTCTTGAAGTACGCAAGCCAACATGTTTAATTGCATCTAAATTTGATGTTATAAACCAAACCGTTGAATCTGGATATCCACTTTTTAAAGTATCTCCAATTTTTTTATAAAATTCCTGCATATCAATATCTAATCTTTCTCCATACGGTGGATTAAAAAGAATTGTAGTTTGCCCGAATACTTCCTTTACTGAATTGAAAAAATTAATATGGTGGATACCTATAAACTCACTTAAATTAGCATTCTGAACGTTATCTTTAGCTTTTTTAACTGCCGATGGGGCTTTATCAAATCCCATTATTTTAAAGTGGGAATTTCGTATTTTTTTCAATAATGAGTCTTGAATTGTAAAAAATAAATCCTCATCATAATCTTCCCATTTTTCAAAACCAAACTCTTTTCTATTGATGTTTGCAGGTATATTACAAGCAATCATTGCTGCTTCAATTAAAATAGTACCAGATCCACACATTGGATCAATAAAATTACAATCTCCTGTATAACCAGAAAGCAAAACCAATCCAGCTGCTAAAACTTCGTTTATTGGCGCAATATTGGTTGCGCTTCTATAACCTCTTTTATGTAATGAATCACCAGAACTATCTAAAGAAACTGTACATAAATCATTTAAAATATGAACATGAATTTTAACATCCGGATATTTTATATCTACATTTGGTCTTTTATGGTATTTATGACGAAAATAATCCGCTATCGCATCTTTTGATTTCAAAGAAATGTAGTGAGAGTTGGTAGTGAAATTTTTAGAATTTACAACTGCTCCAATAGCAAATGTGCTATCTACGTTCATAATTCTTTCCCAATCTATCGTTTGAAGTTTTTTATACAAATCATCTTCGTCAAAAACTTTAAATTTTTTAATCGGTTTTAAGATACGAATTGCAGTTCGCAACGCTATATTAGCTTTATACATAAAACCTTTATCTCCAGTAAAAGAAACATTTCTCACACCTGCTTCAACGTCTTGTGCTCCTAAATTTTTTAGTTCGGTTGCCAAAACTTCCTCTAAACCAAACATCGTGGTGGCAACCATTTTAAAATTATGACTCATAAATTATTTTATTTGAATTGCAAAAGTACTCAAATAAAAACGTTTCATTAAAAGAATAAATGTATAAAGAGTCCAACAAATAAACATTTAATAAAACATTTCATTATTTTTGCATGCATTTTTACAATTATGACGAAAAAGAAAGAATGGTTTGCTTCGTGGTTTGACACAAGTTATTACCACATATTATATAAAGACAGAAACCATACGGAAGCCCAAAATTTTATGCAAAATTTAGTTTCCTTTTTAAAATTACCTAAGAATTCATTATTATTGGATTTGGCTTGTGGAAAAGGTCGACATTCAATTTATTTAAATTCTTTAGGGTATCAAGTTGTTGGTGCTGATTTATCAAAAAACAGCATTAAAAAAGCGAAGAAACATGAAAATGAAACGCTTCACTTTTTTGAACACGATATGAGGAATCCGTTTGATACAAAGTTTGATGTAATCTTTAACTTATTCACAAGCTTTGGCTTTTTTGAAGATGATAATGAAGATATTAACGTACTTCAAAATATAAAAAACGGGTTAGCTACAAACGGAGTTGCTATCATTGACTTTATGAATGCTAAAAAAGTAATGTCAAATCTTGTTCCAGAAGAAATTAAAACCATTAATGATATTACATTTAAAATGAACCGTTATATTGATAATGGCTTTATTGTAAAAGAAATTAATTTTGATGCAGATGGTGAACACCACACCTACTTTGAAAAAGTAAAAAGCTTAGATTTAGAAAAAATAAATTCTTATGTGAAAGCCGTTGGTTTTAATATAAAACATACTTTTGGTAACTATCAGTTAGAAGATTTTAATGAAGAAACTTCAGACCGTTTAATTTTAGTCTTAGAATGACATATTTAGCTCTTATTGCTTCAGTACTAGTCGGAATTTTAATCGTATTTGGCTTAAAACCAAGTACAAAAACTGTACAATTATTATTAGCATTTAGTGGTGCCTATTTACTATCTATTACAATTCTACATTTATTTCCTGAGACCTATAGTTCAGCAAATGAAAATGCGGGATTGTTCATTTTACTAGGATTATTACTACAATTAGTTTTAGATTTTTTCTCTAAAGGGGCGGAACATGGTCATATTCACGTTCAAAAAGATATTTCATTCCCTGTTGCTTTATTTATAAGTTTATGTATACATGCTTTTATGGAAGGAATTCCTTTAGCACACAAGCATCATCACGAATATTTGTTATGGGCAATTGTAATTCATAAAATTCCCATTGCAATTATTTTAGGAACATTTTTTGTAAGTTCTAAGATTTCAAAGTTGAATTCAATTCTGTTTTTACTACTGTTTTCTTTAATGTCTCCTTTAGGAAGTTTTTCAGGTGAAAATTTTGAAATTTTAACGACATACAAAACAGAAATTACAGCTATAATTATTGGAGTATTCTTGCATATTTCAACAATAATTTTGTTTGAAACATCTAAAGATCATAAATTTAACCTTCTTAAATTTGTTGCTATTTTAATAGGTATGTGCGTTGCATATATGGTTTAAATAAATCAACTCAACCAGCTTAAATTCAAAGAATTACACAAAATAAAATATAAAAAAGCGAAAAGAAAATATTTTCTTTTCGCTTTTTTTTAATTAGCTACTTTACTAATAAATTTTATTCGCATCAATCTTAATTCATCCTCATCATAATCTCCATCAAATTCATCTAAAGCATCTTGAATTCGATCACTTTCGGATTCCATAAAATAATCAAATATTTCTTCTTGCTGCTCCTCATCTAAGAGATTATCAATGCAGTAATCTATATTTAATTTTGTACCGCTATATACAATTCGTTGCATTTCTTCAATAAGATCCTTAAATGATAAACCCTTTGATTTTGCAATATCTTCTAAAGGAATTTTTCTATCTGTGTTTTGAATAATATACAGTTTTAAACCAGAGTTTACACCAGTACTTTTCACAATAAAATCATCTGGACGAATTACATCATTTTCCTCTACATATTTAGCTATTAATTCTATAAATGGTTTTCCAAATTTAGTTGCTTTTCCTTCACCAACACCATAAATACCATTTAGCTCCTCCATAGTAATTGGATATTTCAAAGCCATATCTTCTAAAGATGTTTCTTGAAAAACTGCATAAGGTGGCACTCCATTCTTTTTTGCAACGGATTTTTGTAATTCTTTTAATAATTTAACAAGAACTTCGTCTGAAACATTTCCAGTTGTTTTGCCAGTTTTTATAATAGACGCATCATCACCTTCCTCATAAATATGATCCTCAGTCATCATGTATGAATGTGGTTTGGAAATAAATTCAAGCCCTAAATTTGTGATTTTAATAACACCATATTGTTCAATTTCTTTCCTTATAAATCCTGCAACAAGTGCTTGCCTAATTAAAGCCATCCAATATTTATCACTTTGCTCCTTTCCACAACCAAAATAAGATTTCTCATCCGTTTTATGGGATTTTAACAAAGCGTTTATTTTACCAATTAACGTATTTACTAATTCTTTTGATTTATATTTTTGATTTGTATCTACAACAACTTTTAATAAGGTAATTAGCTCATTTTGCGCTTCATGTTTTTTCTTAGGATTTACAACATTATCATCCATATTGGCACCTAAACCATTTACACTATCAAATTCTTCTCCAAAATAATGTAATAAATATTGTCTACGCGACATAGAAGTTTCAGCATAACCAACAACCTCCTGCAATAATGCATTTCCAATTTCTTGCTCAGCAATTGGTTTTCCCGATAAGAATTTTTCAAGTTTTTCAATATCCTTATAAGCATAATATGCTAAACAATAACCTTCTCCTCCATCACGACCTGCTCTTCCTGTTTCCTGATAATAACTTTCTAAACTCTTTGGTATATCATGATGTATAACAAAACGAACATCTGGTTTGTCAATTCCCATACCAAAAGCAATAGTTGCAACAACAACATCTATATCTTCCATCAAAAACATATCTTGATGTTTTGATCTTGTTTTAGCATCTAAACCTGCATGATAAGGAACCGCTTTAACACCGTTTACTTGCAAAAGTTGTGCAATATCTTCAACTTTTTTCCGACTTAAACAATAAATAATACCGGATTTTCCTTTATGTTCTTTAATAAAACGAATGATATCAGAATTAATATGTTTTGTTTTAGGTCTTACATCATAAAATAAATTTGGTCTATTAAAAGATGCTTTAAAGGTATTTGCATTAGACATTCCTAACGTTTTAAGAATATCTTCCTGCACTTTTTCTGTAGCTGTAGCAGTTAATCCAATAATTGGAACATCATCAATTTTTTGAATTATAGTTCTTAAATTTCGGTATTCAGGTCTAAAATCGTGCCCCCATTCAGAGATACAGTGCGCCTCATCAATTGCTACAAAGGATATTTTTTGAGATTGTAAAAACTCAATATATTCTTCCTTTATTAAAGATTCTGGTGCAACATATAATAATTTGGTAGTTCCTTTTTCTATATCAGATTTCACCAAATTAACTTCTGTTTTGTTTAAAGATGAATTCAATACATGAGCAATTCCATATTCTGAAGAAATTCCTCTTATCGCATCTACTTGATTTTTCATTAAAGCAATTAACGGTGAAACTACAATGGCTGTACCTTCTTGAATTAAAGCTGGTAATTGATAGCACAACGATTTTCCTCCTCCGGTTGGCATAATAACAAATGTATCATTACCATCAATTATACTTTTAATAACTCTTTCTTGTAATCCTTTGAACTTATTAAATCCAAAATACTTTTTCAATGCAATATGTAAATCTATTTCTGTCTTGCTCATTTTCTATTCTAAATAGGAATTTTTAATTAATTAAATTACTAAAAATTTTTCTCACATCAATTACTGTTAATTTTTTTTGTAGTTTACCTTGTTTCTAATTAAATAAATTTAATTTTGTTTGTTACTAAATATAGAACATTTTTTAATTAAAATATAAAATCTTTGAAAAATAAAAGTACAATTATTGACAATGCCAAGCAAACTATACTAGCGGAAACTAACGCAATTGCGAATTTAGTTAATTTTTTAAATGATGATTTTGAAAATGCTGTTAAATTTATTCACAATTCTAATGGCAGAGTAATTATTACTGGAATTGGTAAAAGCGCCATAATTGCAACAAAAATTGTTGCGACTATGAATTCAACTGGAACCCCCGCTATTTATATGCATGCTGCAGATGCCATCCACGGTGATTTAGGTACAATTCAAAAGAACGACGTTGTCATATGTATTTCAAAAAGTGGAAACACTCCAGAAATTAAAGTGTTAGTTCCTTTTATTAAAAATTATGGTAATAAAATAATTGCACTTACTGGGAATGTAGATTCATTTTTAGGCAAAAATGCTGATTTTTGTTTAAATTGTTTTGTTGAAAAGGAAGCTTGCCCCAATAACCTTGCTCCTACGTCTAGTACAACAGCTCAATTGGTTATGGGTGATGCATTAGCTGTTTGTTTGTTGGAAATGAATAATTTTTCAAGTAAAGATTTCGCCAAATACCATCCAGGAGGTGCTTTAGGTAAAAAATTATATTTAAGAGTCAGTGATTTAATTGCTAAAAATGAAGTTCCTATGGTAGATCCAACTACTGCAATTAAAGATGTAATTGTTGAAATTTCAAAAAAACGATTAGGAACTACCGCAGTTGTAGAAAACTCAAAAATAATAGGTATAATAACTGATGGTGATTTAAGAAGAATGCTAAAAAATAATACCGATATTAGCAAATTGGTAGCTAAGGATATTATGAGTAAAAATCCTAAAACTATTTCAATTGATGAAATGGCTATTGCAGCTCTTGAAACAATGGAAAACAATAATATTACACAAATTTTAGTTGAAGACGATATGAAATATGTAGGTGTAGTTCATTTGCATGATTTATTAAAAGAAGGTATTTTTTAAGATGGCAAAAGAAGAAAAAGACATGACGTTTTTAGACCATGTTGAAGAATTACGATGGCACTTAGTAAGATCATCTGCGGCAATATTAGTGCTAGCTGCAATTGCATTTTTAAATAAGGATTTGATTTTTAATAAAATTTTATTCGCTCCAAAGGATCCAAGTTTTATCACTTATCGTTTTTTCTGTAAAGTATCTCAATTCTTTGGCACTGATGGGCTATGCATTGATGATATGCCATTTACTTTTCAAAGTTTGGCTATGGGAGAACAATTTAGTGTTCATATTTGGACCTCTATAACAGTTGGTTTTATAATCGCTTTTCCTTTTATTATTTATGAATTTTGGAAGTTTATTAGTCCTGGCTTGTATGAAAACGAACGTAATAATGCTAAAAGTTTTATAGTAATATCTTCATTTTTATTTTTTGTTGGAGTGTTATTTGGTTATTACGTTGTTACTCCTTTATCAGTTAATTTTTTAGGAAATTATTCAATAAGTGATATGGTTGAAAGAAATATTAAAATTGATTCATATATGTCCTTGGTAAGATCATCTTTATTAGCCTGTGGGTTTGTATTTGAATTACCTATAATAATGTACTTTTTAACAAAAATAGGATTAGTAACACCTGACTTTCTTAAAAAATACAGAAAGCATGCACTTGTTTTAGTATTAATTTTAGCAGCTGTTATAACACCTCCGGATATTATTAGCCAAATTATTGTGACTATTCCTATTCTTATTCTTTATGAGGTAAGTATTTATATATCAAAAATTGTTGTTAAACGAGAATTAAAAAGACAAAAAGATGCCTAATCAAATTGAAGAATTTAATGATTATCGTCAAAAAATGAACGATAAAATTTTAGCTGATGATAATAAAGTTATCAAACGAATTTTTAATTTAGATACAAACGCTTATTCAAAAGGCCATTTAGATATTAAAACTAAAGAACTTTTGGGTTTGGTTGCTTCTGCCGTATTGCGATGTGATGATTGCATAAAATATCATTTAGAAACAAGTTATAAAGAAGGGGTTACTAAAGCTGAAGTAATGGAGACATTATCAATTGCAACACTTGTAGGTGGAACAATTGTTATTCCACATTTAAGAAGAGCTTATGAATTTTGGGAAGAACTTGAAAACCAAAAATAAGCATAGAATAAAAATATAAACAACTGAAAAGAAGTGATTTTAAGAGCTGAAAATATTAAAAAGAAATACGGAAGTAGATACGTTGTAAATGGTATATCTCTTGAAGTAAAACAAGGAGAAATTGTAGGGCTATTAGGTCCTAACGGTGCTGGAAAAACAACTTCATTTTACATGATTGTTGGAATGATAAAACCAAATGAAGGGAACATTTTTTTAGATGATCAAAACATTACCAATTTCCCAATGTATAAAAGAGCACAAGAAGGTGTTGGGTATTTAGCACAAGAAGCTTCAGTTTTCAGGAAACTTTCTGTTGAAGATAATATTATGTCGGTTTTAGAATTTACTGGTTTATCAAAGGCAGATCAAAAACTAAAACTAGAGTCTTTAATTGAAGAATTTAGTCTTGGTCACGTACGAAAAAACCGTGGTGATTTACTTTCTGGTGGAGAACGAAGAAGAACTGAAATTGCACGTGCTCTGGCCTCAGATCCAAAATTTATTTTATTAGATGAACCATTTGCGGGAGTAGACCCTATTGCGGTTGAGGATATCCAAAGTATTGTAGCTCATTTAAAAGATAGAAATATTGGAATTCTTATCACAGATCACAATGTTCAAGAAACTTTAGCAATTACAGATAAAACATACTTAATGTTTGAGGGTGGTATCTTAAAAGAAGGAACTCCTCAAGAACTTGCTGAAGATGAAACAGTTAGACGTGTTTATTTAGGAAAGGATTTTGAATTAAAAAAGAAAAAATTTTAAATTTTATTTCAAATTTTCATTAAAAGATGAATTACACTAAAGTTTTCAAAAAAATAAATGATGAATTAATTGAATTTGAGGGTATGGGTTCAATTGCTACTTATATACCAGAATTAAGTAGTGTAAAATCAACATCATTTGGAGTTCACCTAATTACAACTAACAATAAACATTTCTGTTTTGGAGATTCAGATCAAAAATTTTCTATTCAGAGTATTTCAAAAGTTTTATCCTTAGTACTAGCATACAAATTAGAAGATGAAGATTTATGGAGTCGTGTTGGTGTTGAACCTTCTGGAACTTCATTTAATTCCTTAATTCAATTAGAGAATGATGAAGGTATCCCAAGAAATCCTCTAATAAACGCTGGAGCTTTGGTAATTTGTGATGTATTAGTAAGTCATCTTGAAAATCCAAAAAAAGATTTTATTGAATTTGTAAGAAATATTTCTGGAATTTCTACAATTGACTATTGTTCCAGAATTGCCGAATCTGAAAAATCCGCTGGTTATAGGAATGCTGCGTTGATAAATTTAATGAAATCCTTTGGGAATATTGATAACGATATAGATGTTGTGCTTGATTTTTATTTTAATCTATGCTCAATAGAAATGACTTGTAAAGAACTTTCACAAACCTTTTTGTTCTTAGCTACTTATGGTGTTAACCCTTTCACTAAGGAAGTCGTTTTAAGTAAAAGTAAATCTAAACGAGTAAATGCAATTATGCAATTATGTGGCTTCTATGATGAAGCAGGTGAATTCTCTTTTAAAGTAGGTTTACCTGGTAAAAGTGGTGTTGGTGGTGGAATTGTAGCCATTCATCCAAATAAATACAGCATCGCCGTTTGGAGTCCAAAATTAAATGCAAAAGGCAATTCCTTTAAAGGAATAAAATTTTTAGAATTATTTACTTCCGAAACTCAAGTTTCAATCTTTTAATTTTACATTAACTTTTTTATAAAACTATTTCTTATTTAAGTTTTCTATAATTGATAAAAAGATATATAATAGGATCACTAAAGGTATTGCAACAAATTGAAATGAAATTATTAAACCTAAAGTGAGAAGTATAAAAATGTACTTAATTTTATTATTTTCCCAAGAATAGTCTTTAAATTTCAAAGAGAAAAGTGGAATTTCGGCATTCATTAAATAACTTAGTAACAAGGTTAAAGCAATCAAAAACCACTTATTGTGAATTATTGCTATTACTAAATCAATAGAGCTATATTCTAATATTAATGGCAGCGACAACACAACTAAGGCAGAGGCTGGAGTTGGTAAGCCTATAAATGAACTTGTTTGACGCTCGTCTATATTAAATTTAGCCAATCTATAAGCAGCTGCCAAAGTAATAATTAGACCGAAAAAAGCAATGGTACTATAATTTTTTGATTCCATTAATAAAGTATTAGATACCCAATTATTACTGGAATTAACATTATCTAGCAATTTAAACATTACAATTCCTGGTACTACCCCACTTGTAACAACATCTGCTAACGAATCTAATTGCTTCCCTAGTTCGCCCTGTACTTTAAATAATCGAGCAGCAAAACCATCGAAAAAATCAAAAAATATTCCTAAAAACACTAATAAGGCAGCAATTACAAGTTCATCTGAAACTGCAAAAATAACAGCTATAGTACCTGATAATAAGTTCAATAAGGTAAGTAGATTGGGAATGTATTTTTTTAATTGCATATCTTAAAATTTTAGTAAATTTAATAAACTATTTTTTAGTTAGTTTTAAATCTGTTTATTTTTTAAAAATAATTCAATGCCGCTCATTAAATCGACTTATCATCCCTCTTTTTTATTTAAAAACGCACACATTAATACAGTTTTTAAAACATTATTTTATAATGAATCTATACCTTATACGAGGAAAAGAATAGATACCTCAGATGGTGATTTTTTGGATTTAGATTTTTCAATAGTTGGTTCAAATACTTTAGTAATTACCTTGCACGGATTGGAAGGAAGCTCAAAATCAAAATATTTAATTTCATTAGTAAAACATCTAAATTCACTTCAAATTGATTGTTTAGCTCCAAACTTTCGTGGTTGTAGTGGTGAAGATAATACTAAAATATACTCATATAATAGTGGTAAAACTGATGACATTTCTGAAGTTGTAAATTACGTTATTAGTACATCAAATTATAAAAACATAATCATTGTAGGTTATAGTATGGGAGGTAATATTGCATTAAAATATTTAGGTGAAACAATAAACATTCCTTCGGAAGTTAAAGGAGCTATTGCAATATCCGTACCAACAGATTTAGAAGGTTCTTCAAGAGTTTTGGGAAATTCGAATAATGCTATTTATATGAATAGATTTCTTAAAACTTTAAAAGTAAAAAGCGTTCAAAAACAGGAAAAGTTTAACGATTTAAGACTTAATATAGAAGAAATAAATAAAGCAAAAAACTTTTCTGATTTCGATAATGCTGTGACTGCGCCGCTATTTGGTTTTAAAAATGCTTCAGATTATTGGGAGAAATCGAGCTCAAAGCCCTTTATACCTTTTATCAAATTACCAACTTTAATAATCAATGCTTTAGATGATTCTTTCTTATCTAAAAGTTGTCATCCAATTGTGGAAGCCGACCAAAATAACTCAGTATTTTTAGAAACACCAAAATATGGAGGACATGTTGGATTTAATACATCATTAATGAAGTCTGATTCACTTTGGAGTGAGAACAGAGTGTCAGAATTTATAAAACATATTATTTATTAATTTGAAACCGTAAACTATAAAGTTTTTTTACTTTCGCTTTAAATTCCAATAATTTGAAAAAATATTCCTTCTCTATATCAAAAAATATGAAAAGAAAATTTTATTTTATTTTTCTCTTAAGCTTTTATTGTTTTCAATTAACAGCTCAACAATTGTCTGATAAAGCTTCAATTAGCATAATAACTTGTGGACCAGGAAATGAGTTGTATTCAACTTTTGGACACAGTGCATTTCGAGTTTTTGATCCCCTTCAAAGGTTCGATAAAATATATAATTATGGAACTTTTGATTTTAACGCACCTAATTTTTATCTGAATTTTGCAAAAGGAAAACTTACTTATCAGCTCTCAACAACACCTTTTAGTCGGTTTTTAAGAGAATACCAATATGAAAATAGATGGGTAAAAGCACAAAAATTAGATTTAATTCCTTCTGATGTCCAAGCAGTTTTTAATTTCTTAGAAAATAATGCAAAGCCAGAAAATAAATCTTACCAATACGATTTTTTCTATGACAACTGTTCTACAAAAATAGAGAGTGTTTTAAAAACTGTACTTCATGATAAGATTAATTTCAATAATGATCACATTAAAACTCACAAAACGCACAGAGATTTAATTGCTGATTATACAAAAAATCAGAAATGGGCTAAATTTGGAATAGATTTAGCCTTAGGATCAGTAATTGATAAAGAAGCTTCAAAAGATGATTACAAATTTTTACCAGATTATATTTTTCAATCTTTTGAACATGCAACTATCAAAAATTCCAATGAAATTAAACCATTAGTTCAGTTAGAACAATCCATTTTAAAATCTAACTCGCCAATAATATTCTCTCTATCGGAGCTTTTTAAACCTTTTAATATAATTTTAGTCATTAGCTTTTTTATACTATTAGTAACATTCAATAACTATAAAAGTGGGGAAAGAACAAAATTATTAGATATTCTTTTGTTTTTTTCAACGGGAATTATCGGAATTATTGTGTTATTGTTGTGGTTTGCAACTTCTCACACTGCAACATATAAAAATTTCAATTTTTTATGGGCTTTTGCTCCAAATATAATCGTGGCCTTTTTTATGTTTAAAAACAAGCTTCCACAGTGGGTCGCTTTTTATTCAAAAATAATAACAGGCTTAATAGTAATTATGTTAATTGTTTGGGTTTCAAAAATTCAAATATTTAATTTGGCTTTATTACCTCTACTAATTGCAATAACAGCTCGTTACTTATTTTTAATTTTTAAAAGTGATTCTAAAACGATGAAAACAGACAAATAAGGAAGATTCATTTATTATTACGTTCCTCTAAAAAATAAAACGGTACTAAATGTTTTAATCGTAATTTTTAAATCAAGTATGAAATTTCTTTCTTTAATATAGTATAGATCATACATTAACTTTTTCTCTTGATCATCAACTGAACTAGCATAAGGGTGCATTACTTGAGCCCAACCTGATAACCCAGGTTTAATCACGTGTCGTATTGCGTAATATGGAATTTCCTTTTCCAATTTAAGCACAAATTCTGGTCGTTCTGGTCTTGGACCAATTAAACTCATTTCACCTTTAAAAACGTTTATAAATTGAGGAATCTCATCAATCCTAGTTTTTCTTAAAAATTTCCCAAAAGGAGTGATTCTAACATCACCTTTTTTAGACCATTCAACTCCGTTTTTTTCAGCATTGGGAACCATACTTCTAAATTTGATAATCGTAAATTCTGCTCCTCTCCTACCAACTCTTTTTTGGGTATATATTAAAGCTCCTCTATTTCCTATAATATTTCCAAGAAAAATAATAGGAATAATTCCAATAAAAAATACAATTCCAATTAGAGCTATAAGTATATCTAAAACACGTCTAAATACTAAATACAGACTATTTTGATGACTTTTGCTAAATGTAAAGTAATTATAAAAATTTTGATTCAGTTGATTTTTTGAAATTCTAAAGGTTTCACTTTCAATAAAACTATCAATACTATTAATTATGAAACCTTTTTCAAATAAATTAATTAACTGATTGTTAATCTTTTTTGTGAAAAATTTGGAAGAATTAGATGATACAAGTATTTCACTAATATATTTTTCTTTAATAATTTGCTCTAAATTTGCTTCCTTGTAATCTATAAAAGTTAAGCTTTCATCTGTTGTAAATTCATTATTTGAAACATAAGTGGTAATTTTATTTACTTCCTTATTTTGATTAAGATTTAATACATTCTCAATTTCATCAGTTTCAGCAATTACTAAAATATTTTTTAAAAATCGAGGAGAAAAAATAAATTGAATATAAAGTAATCTATTAATGAAAATTGAAATTAAAATAGCCATACTAAAATAAACCAATTGCATCCTATTTTGTGGAAGCACAGGAGATAATATTGGTGTGAAAAAATATAAAATAACAGTAAAAACAACTGTTATAATCAAACTCTTAAAGGTTAAATAGCGATCACTCGAAACTTTTAAGTTATACATTTCAAATATTTCACCGAAAAAATTCAAATATAAAATTAATAGAAGTATCCAATTTAATATTTTAGGACTTGAAAAACTAAAATACTCAAAATTGAAAAAGAAATTAATTAAGTATAACCCGCTAATTGAGAATAAAATATCTAAAATTCGTAGATATAACTTTCGTTCTGAAATTGAAAAATGTAGTTTAGATTGGGGCATTGATAGGTTGTAATATATTTAAATTCAAAGATACACCATTTATGAGTAACACATAAATTACGAATAATATTTTTTTAAGCCATTTATCATCCAAAATATGATATAATAAATTGTTAAACCAACTGATAAATTTTCAACTTTTCTGTAAAAATGCCATTGTGGTTTTATTAGTTGAAATTTATTTCTTGAGTGTGAATTCGCCCTAATTCTATAAATAGCTAGAGGACATTCAATCCCCTTTGCTGTCTTAATTTTTTTTAAATATTGAAGCCATAATCCCATGTCTTGCCTATATCTAACATCTGGCATATAAAACTTGCCTAGTTTTTCAATATCAATAAAAGCGGTTAAGCAACTAATTGAATTCGTTTTCAAAATATCAGAATAGGTTACACTTTTAGGGACAATAAAATCTTTATATTTTGGTTCCAAGTTTTCATCATATCTATGATAAGAAGCAAAAACAAAACCATTTGAATGAATAATATGTTTCATTGAGATTTCTAGAAAATTCTCCAACCATAAATCATCTGAATCAATAAAAGTTAAATATCTTCCAGATGCCTTGCTTATCCCTTTGTTTCTGCAAATTCCAGGACCTGAATTATTTTCTAATTTTATCAATTGAATTCTAGGATCTTTATCACTATATTGTTTTATAATATCTATAGATTGGTCTTTTGAATAATCATCTACAATAATTAATTCCCAATTTTCATAAGTCTGATTGATAACACTTTCAATAGTATCAGTAATAAATTTTTCTGAATTATAATTGGGTGTTATTATAGAAATTAGTGGTTGTTGCATACTTTATAAGTTCGAGATAAAACTTTTTTGTTTTTCATTCTTTGAAAATAAAATTTGATTCATTTTAATTTCATAAATGATATCATCCTTAAAATAATTTTTAATTTCATCCTCTAACTTAATAAATTCCAAATGATCCAACGCCTGTTCTATAAAAAATACAAGAGTTCCCCTTTTATTTTGAATAACCTTATAATTTAAATATAATTCATATTTTGAAACTAAATTTTTAAAAATGTAATAAAAATATAAGCTAGGATAATTCTTTTTTTTACCATAAACTACAGCTCCAATTCTACCCGTAACTTCCTCTAAAATTGAATGTTGAAGACCACAATTACATTTCTTATTCTTTGGAGCTAATTTTATATAATCACCTAATTTATATCGTATTATAGGAAATGAATGCATTTGTAAATTCGTTACTATAATTTCATTTTCAACTTCTTCCACAATTACACCTTCCATATTTATATGCATATTTCCCTGTGGACATTCAAAAGCAATAATTCCGGTTTCTGCAGCACCATATTCGCTAATCATTTTTAAACCAAAGGCTTTTTGTATTTCTTCTTGGTAGGTGTCTTGTATTTTTTCTGAAGTTCCTTTAATTAGTTTAAGTTTTAAAGGTGCTTTGATACCTTTTTTGTTAATTTTTTTCGCAATTTCATAAATCATTGAAGAATAACCATGAATATAACTTACTCTTTTTAAACTTTTTATGAATTTATTAATTGCAATATCATCATAACTAAAAATTCTAAACCTATTTTGAAAGCGATCTAAAATTTTAGTTTTTATTTTTTTATGAAGTGTAAAATTAAATCCCCAAAAATAAGCATTCGATTCCCAAGGCTTTACACCATACCAAGAATAACCTCTAAAAATAGAAGCTCTATTAAAGGAATCTGCTTTTTCTTCTCTCTTAAATTTTAAAGATGCACCTGAAGTTCCTGAAGTTGAAGCATCAAATACTTTGGAAGCTTCTAAATTTGTATGAATGTCATTATTGAAAATTATTAAATCTTCTTTTGTAATTAGTGGTAATTTATTTAAATCCTCCAAAGTTTGAATATCGGAAGGTTTCAAGTTAAGTTGATCAAATGTTCGCTTGTAATATTCAGATTTTGAGTAAGCAAATCCAACTAATTCCTGGAGTTTTTTCAATTGGTACTTTTTCAAATCTTCAAGGGTCCAAGACTCCGATGATTTCAAAAACAACAACCATGAATCTATGGATGGATTTCTTAATTTTTGACCAATTTTAAAAAGCAATTTTTGTATCATACATTCAATAATTTACTCCATTGTTCTTTCACTATTTCGGAATCAAATTTTTCAACCTTAGCTCTAGCATTTCGAGATATTTTTGCTGCTAATACTGGATCTTCAATTAACTGAATACAACAATTAGCCATTTCATCCGCATTATTTTTATCCACCAAAAATCCATTTTCTAAAGTCTCAATTAAATAAGGCATACCACCAACATTTGTAGAAACTACTGGTAATCCTAAAGCCATAGCTTCAACAACACTGACAGGACTATTATCGTAATTTGTAGTATTTATAAAAATTGAATATTCTTTTGATTTTTTTATCCAATCAGATTTTGAAAGAAAACCTGTAATTTCAATTGAATTTAGAATATTTTTAGCCTTAGCATATTCCAATATTTCCTTTAATGAGCCATCTTTATCCGGACCAACCATGCATAAAGTAGCTTTTGAATATTTTTTTAAAATTATTTCTAATACTTCAATAGCCATATTTGGATTGTATATATCCTGAAAAGCTCGAACCCACAATAATTTTGGGATCAATTCTTTTCCTTCAGTAAAAATATACTCATTTATATTAATTGAATTTGGAATAAAAATAGTTTTAAAATTATACTTTAAAAATATTTCTTGTAAATAATTAGAAGGTGAAACATTTATAAATGAATTACTGAAAATTAAATTTGATGATTTCGGATTCTCAACTAACCTTTTTGGCAAATCACCTCCATGTATAATAGGAATGTATTTAATTGAAAACAACCTCGCCAATTGTGAAACGATTAATGCATAGTAAAAATTAGTAGTGCTATAAGTGTCAATAAGTAGATAATTGGCATTTCTATGCTTCATAACGCCAAAACACATATGCAACATACGTATTAGTTTATGTTGTTTATTTGAATATACACATACCTTATAATCCAATTCCTCCAATAATTTTGAAAGTTGAATTAGAGTCGTTGGATTTTTATTTTTTAAGTTATTCCCTATGTATACTATTTTCTTCATCATTTGTTATTATTATCAGACTTAGGCCATAAATAAAAGCAGGAAAAGCAATTCGCATAGCTGAATGGTTTATAGTTAAAAACCATAATAGTAAAAAAGCACTTAAAAAAGCTTTTGCTAAATAAGGCTGACTTAAAATATGTTTAGCAGGAATTACCAATAACAGAATTAGAATAATTAATCCTATCATTCCATGCTCACTTAACAATCTACTTACTTCATTGTGAGAAGCAGCTTCAATACCCACATCTTCCATACGTTCAAATTTAGAACCTCCAACTCCAATTCCAAAAAAAGGATTTTCATAAAAATTATCTAATTCACCTTTAAATAAATCTATTCTTCCAGTTGAAATATCTGATTTTTCAATACCCCTAGCATTTTTATTTGTGTACCTGTTTTCAAGCATTCCACCAGTAACATTTGAAGTGTATAACCATAAAGCAATAGCTGATAGACTAATTATTCCTGCATATTTTACCAAATTTTTTAATTTGTCTTTTGTTGAAATGATGTAAAAAAAAATAAATACTGTTATAGCAATAAAAGCAGTCAACATTCCTCCTCTAGAAAAGGTTAGTAAACCTCTAAATATTAGATACATAAAAATGAAAATATCAAGAAATAACATAAAGAAGATACGCTTTTTAAAAAATAAATGAATCGTAAAGATAAAAACTCCCATCCCCAATATAGTGGCTACTTGGTTAGGCCCATAGCCTCCAGAAGCTTCAAAATTAGCACTTCCTCCAAACGCAATAACCTTGAAGTCTGGGGTTTTAAAATATAACAAACTCAACATCGAAATAATTGGCAAAACCATATAAAATAATACGTCTAGCAGCTCTTCAATACCTATTTTTCTTTTATAAAAATAAATAGCAGACAGTCCCAACAATACAGGTCCACTTAAATTAAACGCAATCGCTTTTCTTATCGATTCATTAAATGGAATATCCATAAATGCAATACCTACTAACAATAATATAATATAAAATAAGTAAGATACAGAAACATGATGACGTTTGCCTTCAACATAAAGACCAGTTCCTAAAAACAAAAAAACAGAATACTTAGGTAATTCATAAAAAAACATTCCTCCAGACATCCGAAATAACACTTCTGAACCCACCATATAAGCACTCCAATAAATTGCTTCATTATTTTTGTTTTTTGATTTAATAATAAAACGAATTCCTAAAAACACTATTAAGACTGAATAAACTTTTGCTAAAAAACCTGATAGCAATAAAACCCCTAAAACTAAATGAAAAATGGATAATATAAGTCGGGTATGTTTAGTTAAATTACTCAAGATTATAGATCGAAATTAACTGATTCATAAAATTTTCTTTTGAATAATTTAAATTGACTTTTTTAAATAGTCGATCTCCAAATTTTTTACGCTTTGCTTTATTTTCAATAAGTTCTATTATTTTATTCGCTAGCTCATTAGGATTATTTGAGGGTACTACTATTCCGCTTAAATTATTGCTCACAACGCTACTACATTCACCTACATTGGTAACCACCACTGGTAATTTAGCCAAACCATATTCTAATAATGTAACTGGCAATCCTTCCGATTTCGACGCTAAAACGCCAATGCTAGCTTGCTCCAAAATATGAGATGTATCAGGACAGCTTCCATAAAAGTATACCTGATTCGATAAAGCATGATTTTTAATAAATATGTTTACTTCATTAGCATATGAATCATTCATATCTAAACCTACCAAATGCAGCGTCCATTCGGGATTAGATTTATTAATTATTGTAAAAGCTTTTAATAAATTGATATGATTTTTTTGCGGGCGTAAATTTGCCAAACAAATAATTCTTTTGTTTTCTAACCCTTTTAAAAAAGTTTGAGCTATTTCCTTAGTATTGAATGATGCAAAATTTGGTATATAAAAAAAATTTCTAACCTTTAGTTTATTTTTGGTCCAATTAAGTAATAAATTATTTACTGAAATTGAAGCACTAAAACTTTTAGATATCATTCTTAAAAAAAGAACTTTTCTATCTTTCAAGGCTTCACTATTCCCATAATGGTCATGCCAGATTAATTTTAATGTTGGATTTATTAATTTAATTAAAAACCCCATAAAATAAGAAGTAGAATGTGCGTGAATTATAGAAATATTATGATGTTTTATGTAGGTATATAATTTAATAGTAGCTTTTATATCAATTTTTCTTTTTTTATTTAAAAACAAATACCCTACATTATTATCGATTTTAGCTTTTAAATCACCTTCTAAACGTGTAGCACATAGATGTGAAGCAACTCCCTTTTCAGCTAAACCATTAGCTATGTTTACCGCCATCATTTCTGCACCACCAGGGTTTAGAGAATCTATCAGTTGTATGACTTTTATTTTCTTAATTTTCTTTGTATTTAATAAATTATTAATATTTTAGAATTGCATTAAATTAAAAACTTTTTAATTTCTTCCTCAAACTTTTCTAAGGTAAATATCCGGGACCACTCCATTGCCTTTTTCACCTGATCTTTATATATCTGCTCATCCTTTAAATATTCTTCAATCACTCCAGAAATTTCTTTTATATCTGAATTAACAATAGCACCTCGTTTTCCATTATCCAACATAAAAGGTATGCAAGATACGTTACTTGTAATCGGTAAACAAGCCCAAAACATAGCTTCTGCAACTACTTTTGGCCAGCCCTCAGACTTGGATATAAATAATAAAAAATGTGCTTGTTGATACGCTTTTTTAATAGTCTCTTTATTAACATTTCCATGTAAAACAATTACATTTTCTAAACCATGTTTTTTTAGATAATTTTCAATTGTTGCTCTTTCAATTCCTTCCCCATAAATATCCAATTTCACATAATATCCTTTTAATTTTAATTGCTGTACCACTTGTACGCTTAATAATGGTTGCTTTCCGCTTGCTAAAGAACCAACAAAAAGTAATTTAATTAAATCATTATTGGTTTGATTCAGGGTAGTGCTATTACTGAAGGATTTATAGAACTCTTTAACCGTCATACCTTCCTTTTCAATTTCTGAATAACTCGCTGTAAAAAAAGGCACAATATTCTTCGATTGGTTTGGCCATTCGCCATAGACCAAGACTTTCATGTTCTTGGTTAAAAAGGGATTGCTCAATATCCATTTTTGCAGGCGATAACTCCAAGGCTGCTTCGCTTTCGGATCCCAATTACCCGCGTATTTAGCTGTTTTGGGTTTATTAGGAAATAACAATTGAACGAAACATCCTATCAATCCAATGTTCCCCGGGCAACGAAGGTGAATGTGATCGGCCCACAGCATCGTTTTGTAAATATTGTAGGCTGTTTTTGGAAGTAGCCTAAGTGTTTTTAATGTGTTTTTTATAGACAACACATCAAAAGCAGCTATTGGGATTAGTTGAATATTTTTATGATCGTAACTGGTTTCAATACTTGTTATTTCTCCCTCACCAATTGGCGCTATAATTTGCACTTCTGTTGCATGCGGAGTCCATAAATTCATTTCACGCACATAAGGTTCATAAGAGAACATTGTGTTTTCTTTCCGTTTATGGGATGCATGGGTGATGATTGCAAATTTCATAGTTTTCCTTGAGGTTTTTTCTTGAGGTAAATATATTGTTTATTAGTTCATATGTCAATATAAAGGGGGATTTTCATTCCTTATACATCATTCGATTTCTCATAAGGGTAAACAACAAACTAAAAATGAAAATATAATGAATATTTTATTAGATATATTTAAAGAGATTCATGTAAATAAAAACTAGATTAGATTTTCCTTCATCATCTTGTTCATTTTCTTTGAATACCCAAATAAAAACAAACCAAAAGAAATAGCGCTTTCTCTTTAGTTTTTTTGGTTGACGATGTCTATGTTGAATTTTGAATTGTTGTATGGCGTTTATACTAAATGATTGTGTCTTCCATCGTACTATCTTTTCTTTTTCCATGGATGAAAAAGAAACAAAAAATCTAGTCTGATGCTCTATTTCTGTAAAATACATTAAATTTTTTGACCCCAGCATCCAGACCGCTGCGCTCTTTGGATTAGCTTCATCAGCCAACGCTAAAAAATTAAATATTTTACGACGAAAAAAATCATAGGACGATTGTTTTAGTTTTGAGTTATTTGTGTCTAAACGTTATTGTGAAGCTTTCGAAAAAGCTGAGGCAATCTGTTGTACCAGCGAACATGAGTTTGATTCGTGGCCTATTTCAATGCCTCAATGGTACTATCTTTTCTTTTTCCATGGATGAAAAAGAAACAAAAAA
>ENA-UOYD01000111-UOYD01000111.1-marine-metagenome-genome-assembly--contig:-NODE-111-length-25057-cov-4.740312_pt1 | contig 25057 bp, 22 predicted proteins | sample MGYA00238169_ERZ767097 | MGnify/ENA primary metagenome ERZ767097 (study PRJEB28937, sample SAMN06267346) | marine metagenome | isolation source: Columbia River Estuary | place: USA:Columbia River Estuary... | reverse complement strand
ATGCAGAAAAACCTGCACCTAAAGTTAAAACTATTCCTATAGTAATTAAAGAGAACTCTAAGCTAGCTAAGAAAGTTAAGCATATGGGTCTTAAAGAGCTTATAGGTAAGAAGATTAACTTAGTTATGGCTGACCAATTAAAGGTTGGTAAGCTTAAGGCAGGTAATAACATCTTTGACAAAATGGGTGGACACTTATTCCCTCTTATAAAAGCTTTCAAAGGTAAGGTTGCTTGGGCTTCAACATCTTTTAAGGATGCAGAGGATATAGCTAAAGGAGCATCTAAAGGAGATTATTCAGTGGTGTTTAATATGAGTCCGGCTGCTATTGATTCAAACATAGCAATAAGAGAGGTATTCCAATCCCTTGTAGAGGCATTACCTGCAAAAACACAAGCTACAATCTTTAAAGGGTTAAAAGCTAAGATAGAGAAAAGTCAAGGTAGGAAAGAGGCTAAGCAGGCTTTAAGTAAGTCAAAAAACTTAGCTGAGTTTATGAAGAATGTTAATGATAGCCCTATGAAATTAACTAAGAAGGCTGATTTAATGACTTTTTCATTACCTACAAACACTACAGAGTCTACAGATGCTTTGTCTAAATTACTGAAAGACAATAATATAACTATTGAAGCTTTAAGGGAAGCTGCCTCTGAGGATTTTGCAAATAGCTTACCTATGGGGGCTATGACAACAGTGTTAGAGATTACAGATAGCAAAGGAAATAAAATTACAAAAGATAATACAGCCGATGCTGTAATGTCACCTGCTGATATAAAAGCGGAAGGTCTTCCACAACACCCTAACTACAGTCATTATGTTAGAGGTAGAGTCGTTGGTATCCTTAAGGAAACTGTACCTTTTTGGAACATGAGCAAAAGTGCAATGTATACAATAAATGCAAAGGTTGCAGGAGTTATTAAATTAGCAAGTGGTGAAAACTTTAGTGAAAAGCAGGCTGTAGGTAATGCATATAGAGCAGGTCAAACAGGCTCGGCTGGGGCTAGAGAACTAAGTGCACCTGCAGTTAGTCAGATAGAGCATTTTTACTCATTACTAAGTAGAGCTTTTCCTTCTGTGGAGGTTGTTACAGATGAAAAAGCTTTTGAGGAGTTTAAAGATAATATCTATGCAAAACAACTTGTAACTAAAAGCCAAGATGTTTACGGTGCTGTATATAATGGGAAGCTTTACCTAAACCCTAACCTAAAGAACTTTAACACTCCTATACACGAGTATGGTCACGTTTGGTTAAACACTATCAAAGAAACAAATAAAGCTTTATACAACAAAGGAATCTCTTTAGTTAAAGACTCAAAGTATGTAGAACAAGTAAAATCTAGTACAGAGTATAATAAAATATTAAAAGAGATGAAGGCTAATGGTGCTACAGAGGCTGAGATTGAGTCTTATGTTAATGAAGAGGCTTTAGCTACTGCTATTGGTGACAAGGGAGAATCATTTGTCAATGCAGCACAGGCTAGAAGCTTTGACACTTGGATGAAGGACTTATTTTCATTCATAAGAAGGCTTACAGGTATCTCTAAATATACAGCAAAACAATTAGAGACTATAACTTTAGGTGAGTTTACACAAGCTGTAGCTGTAGATATTATGTCCGGTAATGAGCTGTTTAAAAAAGGTCAGGTTAAATCTTTAGGTGATGCATTGCAACTGTCAATGGGTACAGGTAAATCCCTACAAGAGATTGTAGAGTTTGCTAGAGAAAAAGGATATGAGGATACAGTAATTAAAGCTGCACTAGCTAAGCAAGGTTTCACAAGAGTACAAGCTGAGACTGCACTAGCCACTATTATACCTAAAGCTATAGCAAAAGGTGCTGCAGAGGCAGTTAGAAGTAACAAAGTATCAAACCTAAAGGCTGATGCAGATAATGTAGGTATTGAGCACGTAAAAAGTACTAAGTGGTATAAAGGTTTAACTGCAGCTCAAAAGGATGTATTAAACAGAAAAGGTATTGCTAGTATCCTAGGTAACATGGAGGCTTCTTTAAGAAAGGGCTCTCAACCTACAAAGACAGGTAAAGAGTTTAGAGATACAGTAAAAGATGTTACAGGTCAAACTGATAAATCAAAAACTGTTGTATCAACTGAGGCTAAGCTACTTAAGGATAAGTTTAAGGCTATGGAGCGTAGTGCTAAGATTGGAGCAGATGAGATGAAGAGATTAAAATCTGAGTTTGTAAAAGAGATTTCTTCTAAGCTAAAAGAGGTTGTAGAGAGTAAGTCTATGTCTCTTGCTGAGGCTAAGAGAATATTATCTGCTGTTAATCAACTTAACCTTAATAATTATGACAGAGTTGCACCTTTAGTAGATAAGGTTATTGATGCAATAGAAAACAAAGGGGTTAGAAGACAGATTAAACAAGGAAAGGCTGCTTTAAGAAAAGCTGCTAAGTCTCAAAGAAACCCTGTTAACATGACAGAGCTTGCAAAGGAGTCATTAAAGGTTAATGAAGCTTATCTAACACCGGAGGAAAGAACTCAGTACAGAGATTTATTAGATAAAATACAAGCAGGATTTAAGGCAGCAACTAACAAAGGTTATACACTTCCACACGAAGCTAGAATATTAAATTCTTTAGAGAGTTTAAACCAATTAGCTGAGCACGCTAAGTTATTAGCATTAGCTGATAGCATGGGTGTAGACGTTACAGGATTAAAAACCTCTGAGATAATGGCTATACTTGAAGCAGAAAATGTAGACGAATATGTAGACAATTTATCTGAGGAGAAAAGAAGACAGGCTAGAGAGTTACTTGAGAAGCAAGCAGAGTATGCTAGAATCGCTTTAAACGATGTAGACACTACTGATATGTCAGAGCAAGAGATAAAAGACATTAAAGAGCTTAAAAACGCTGATTTAAGTTTATTATCTTCAACAGATGTTAGAGATTTAATTAAGATTGTTGACAACATTGTTACCAATAAAAGTTTTGCTTCTTCCGGAAATTTAGTTTCTAAGGTGAGAGCTTATACAGCTTCTAATGAAGCAGTAGGTATGTTCCACAAGGAAGACCTTGGCATGGTTAGAAAATCTGTAATTACAGATTTAAAGTCTATGGCACTTATACTTAAGCAGGTGTTTATGAACACTAAGAAAGCAGCTATGTTTAATAAGCTTTCGGGTCTTATTAAATTAGGTATGGCATACACTAAGTATAAGCACGCTATGAATGCTTTAACTAAAAGTTATGACGAGCTGTTTAGCAAATTGAAGAAGGAGTATAAAGGTTTAGATAAACCACAAAACACTTTACTAAGAGGTGTTATAGGTCAACTTATTCAAGGTACAACAGAGGAAGATTTTGCTATAAATAAATCTAGGATGGAAGACCATATCAAGAAAGCTAAGTCTGCACAGGCTTATGATACTAGATTGGGTATTGAAATTTTAGAGGAGCAGTATAATAAAGCAAAAGATTTAAAATCTCAGGATGAGGTTATAGAGTTTGCTAAAGGATTAAATGATGGGAATTGGCAGCTAGTTGAGTTTTGGTTAAACCATTTTGAAAATCAAAAAGAAGCTTTAAAGTACAACACAGAAACAGTTCATGGAAAGTCATTTGAAGAGGTAGTTGGAAACTACTTACCTATTAAGATGAAGAGCGATGGAAGTACTATGGAGGATATAGATAACCTACCATTCTTTGATAGAAATGGTCTTCCTGCATCTAATGCATCACCTACAACAATAAAGAGAAATAAGACTAAAAAGCTTCCTGCAGATAGATTATTAGATTTAGACTTTGACTCTGTTATGTTTAACAAGGCATCAGCAGTGTCTATTGATATAGAGACATCATCAGCTTATAAGGATGTGTACAACTTCTTTAAATCTGCAAATATGGATAAGATGTTTGGAGCTGAAACCTTAGTTGTGTTTAATACTAAACTAGCTCAGATGAGAAAGGTTCAACTAGGTATATCTAGTGCAGGCTCTTTAGATGAGCTTACAAAAGCTATTGCTGAGGTAGAAAGTATTTGGAAGACTGTAGCGACAACTATTGGTTTAGGTTCTATTACTCAGTACCCTAAGCAGTATGTATCTGTAGCATTTAACGTTATGTCTCACCTTGGCTCACAAAGTGATTTAATGTTTAAGGCTATGTTCACTGATAAATCTAAGATACCATTATTAGACATGGTTTCAATCTCTTTAAGAGGTGAAACACAAGGTGGTACTGTTGAGGCAGGTACTAGAATATCAGAGGCTGAGAAAAAAGCTACAACAGCTATTGCCGGAAAGGTTGCTAATGTAACAGGTGAAGCTGCAAATAAGGTTAGAGAGGTGTTGTTCTATTCATTAAGAAAAGGGGATACTAATGTGGCTAAATCTTCTTGGATTGCATTCTATCAAAAGTACTTAAATGATAAAGGTATCACAGATATTGATATGACAACAGAGCATGAGAGAATGGAAGAGACTGTAAGACAGGAAGCTATATCTTATGCTGAGCTAAAGGTAGAGGAAACTCAAATTTCTTCTGATGAATCTAGAGGTTCAGAGTTCTATCAATCAAAATCTATTGACAGGTCTATCTTAAGAAGTATATTCTTACCTTACCAATCATTCAACATTAACTCTAAAATGAGGATGATGAATGATTTAGGTATACTAGGGAGTAAGATAGCAACTAAGGAAGACAAGAAGGAAGCAGCTCGCTCTTTAATAGGCACTACTGCAGAGATTGTAACATTTCAAACTATGAAATATTATGTACTAGCTCAAGTGTTTGCACTAGGAAAATCTGCTTTAGAGTCGTTATTTGGATTAGATGCCCCTGATGAGGATGAAGACGCAAAGGCAGAGTTTACTTTTAAACAGTGGTATTCAGCCTTAGCTAAAGATTTAAACCCCTTATCTATTGGTTCATTTGCTGAGGATATGAGTATTGAGATACTAAACCTATTCCAATATTTTGCAGAAGCTGAGGATGATGAGGCTTATATGGATTTCATAAAAAGAGTTAGAAATGATGGTGGACAGATGTTCTACAGATATAAAGATAAACAGGAGAGGGGTCAAGCTTTTGGAGCTAGTTTATTAGGTGGTGGTGGTCTATATCTGATACCTTACACACAATCTTTAGAGATGCTTGATAACTTTGAGCTTATGAACAGCCGCACAAGAAGAGATGATTATGGTAACTTATATGAGTATGACTTTGATGAGAATCAACTCACTTTCTTACAAGCTTCATTTGCTGTAGAATTTATTTCAATGTTTGGATTAGGTGAAGCAGATTCAAGAAGGATTATGAGAAAGATGAGAAGAGATATCACTAAGAATACTAAGAAACAGAAAATTAATTAAACAAAAAAAAAGACCCCCAACCAATTAAGGAAGGGGGTTTTTACTTTTAGGTACTTTAAACACTACACAGCGACTTTACGGTTGGCTACAGTAACAGTTACCTAAGTTACAGTATATCTTACTTTGTGGTCAGTCATCCACATCACACGTTGTTTTAAGGTTTAATCTTGAGCCTAATGTTGGGCTCGAACCAACGACCTTCTGTTTACAAGACAGATGCTCTACCAACTGAGCTAATCAGGCAATTAGGGGATTACGTTCCCCTAAGACGTACTAAGCTGCAGCTCTAAGCTGAGGCATAGTATTTAATGTAATAACTTTTCCGGTTACTTCGGTTAATAATTCTACTCAATACCCACAATCTCTGTCAAAGCCAAGCACCCCCAATTAAAGCCGACCATGCTCGGCAAACACTCCTAGGAATCACACTTAAACGAATGCGTAGTGGAGGTGAGGGGAGTCGAACCCCTGTCCAAAAGATAACGCAATACTGCATCAATCAAATTATTAGCAGCTCACACGAGAGTCGAACTCGCAATCTTCGCAGTGACAGTGCGACATGTTACCAACAACACTTCTAAGCTATTTGTGGCGAGGATGGGACTCGAACCCACATACCAAGGGTTATGAGCCCTTCTTCTTACCAATCGAAATCACCTCGCAATTTCTTAATGCAAAGATATAATAATATTTTATATCTCACAAGTTTATTTTAAGTTTTCTTTGTAATGTAAATCCCTATGACAATTTGCACAAAGCACAACACACTTATTTATTTCCTCTAATACTTTATCTTTATTGCAATTCCTAACTAGGTTAGAAACTGTATTAGATTTAACCTTTGGGTCTTTATGATGAAAATCTAAAACCCAACTTCTACTCTCACCACATTCACAAGATAAAGAATCTTTAAGTGCTTCAAACCACTCTTTAAATAATCTAATCCTCTCCCTTCTACTATTTAAATACTTATCCCTATGCCTTAAATAATTTTCTCTGCTATAATCTTTTTGTTTTTTCATGCCTCAAATATACAAAAAAATTCGATACATTATTTTGTGTAGTATAAAGGACTCGAACCCTCACTTTCTGATTGGAAGTCAGACGTGCTAACCATTAACACTAATACTACATTATTGTAGAAACAATAGGACTTGAACCCATCTCAATCTCCTTGCAAAAGAGACTCGCCTTGCCTTGGTTCATGCACCCCCATTAAAAAAGCCCTAACAAATGAATGCTAGGGCTTTAGTTATATATTAGATACCTTCTTAAAGTATCAACATAGCAAATAAAGCCCAAGTGCATCAACGCCCTTAGTTCCTCTATCAACCGCTATTGTAATTATTTTTTTCATTGAAGATATTTTTCTTTTGTGTTACAGGTGTAAATATACGAATTATTTTAATACACCTAAAAATTATTATATTCAACATTAAAAACCTTAAGACCCAAAGCTCTAGCTCTCCTAACTACCTGCAGTCTATCATCAAACATGCCTATGATATAGTTATCCTCAGCAATCTTTCGCCACATCTCCTCTTTCACAACCCAATCAGGTCTTTGGTCACCTTTAGCTCTTATATAGATTTCGTCATAAGGTATATCCCACTCAGCTAGCCACTTTTTTGTATCATCAATACAAACACCATCTCTCCCTGTACATATAATTACCTTATCACCTAGTGTTGACTTACCCATTATCCTAACTACATCTGCTGTAGCAGGGTCAACTAAGTCCTCACCAACTTTATCCCAATCATAAGGACTCCTACCATCCATGCGAGCTAAAGTACCATCAATGTCAAAAATAAAGCACCCTTGATTATCTATATTCTGCACTAACTCAACAGGTGTAAAATCAATAGGTTCTTGAACAAGCTGCTGCATAAGAGATTTAAACCTGTTGTACTGCTTCTCAATTACAACCTCTGATACACCCCTATTACGTGAGAATGCTCTTTCCTTGGCAGCATTTAAACCAATAGAGAATACTACAACCTCAGTAGGTACATTCCAATACTTAAATCTCTCTAAGTACTTATAAGTTAAATGAGTAGCATCCACTATCACTGTTTTACCACTGCAAAGACCTTCATTTATTAATGTGTCTTCATATCTAGTAACCTTCTTTTCCAAGCTAGGCACATCACCTCTAAAGTAATAATCCTCAATAGACTGTTCGGTAAATCCGAATAGTAGCTCTCGTATCTTATCACGATTTACTATTACATACCTTGAGGGTGAATCCTCCCACTTCTTGTGAGCCCACGTTGACTTACCACTTCCGGATATTCCAACTGTTATTATTAAATTTCCTTTCATATTATCCATATTTACATTAAAATTACTTTCTTCTCTTTTTATACTTCATACCCTTCTTACGACCCTTGTTGCAGTTCTCTTGCCAAGTTACAAGCCTAATGTTATCAAAGGAGTAACCTAAATCATCATCTAACCTATCTGCAGATGGTTTAACCATTTTGTCATAATCTGAGTCTACCCAATTATCATATAAAGTTTTGTAGCCATTTTTATATAACCAAGTGGTAAACTCTTCCTTAGTATATGTAGGCATATTATGACCCCTATCTTTAGACCTTTGTCTCTGTAAAGCGTACATTTGGGTTATTGCTCCTAGCTCCGTTCTAACATATGCATTGCAGTAAATATCTACACAATGTTTACATACAAGGCTCTTATTAAGCTTACACCCAATTTTTTTATAAAACTTGTCTAAACTTTTCTCTTTTTTACAGGTGGTACACACCCTAGTTTTTTCTAATGCTTTCATATTAAATTAATTTTCTGATTCAATGTCACTTACACCTTTATCTAATTCCTTACTCTCAAACTCTAAGAACCTAAAGCTTTTAAGCTTGTATGACTTGCACTCAAACAAATCCTCAACTCTAACTACAACACCTTCTTCCGGAACTTTATTACTACACATGAAACAATCTTTTTCATTAAATGCTTCCTCTAATTTCTTAATAAAGTTTGTGCTCCACTCCTCTAGTGGTATTGTATAATCAACGTTGTACCAATTACCTGCATGACCATAAAAGAATAGATGTGAGCACTGTAGCCCTACCTTATCACAGAAATTTTTAATCTCAGGATAAGAAAGTTCAGTAACCAACCCATCCGGTGTTGTATTAGTAATCCTATACACCTCTAACTTATGGCTTATTGAGCCACACTCTGTACCACACCCGTAGTCAAACCCTGCTTGAATAGCTTTACCATTCTTATCAAAACCTAACATCTCTCCATATAGAGTCCAACCTTTAGGTATGTACTCACCAACTTGATTCTTAATATCCTCCCAAAGGTCATATCCGAAGAAATGGTCTTTAGCTTTTGGGTCTTGTAGCTCAGCGTTCTTTACAACCTTTCTAGAGCCATATACCAAGTCATATTCCATATCGGAAATCAGAATACCAAGTTTCTTTAAAAGTCTCTCTAACAAGCTTAATTTACGTTTTACTAGTACGTTTGCTACCCACCAAGATGTTCCATGTGTCTTGTATGTGATAGATATTAAATCTGTAGGTCTAACCTTATGAGCATTTTTACGTAAGTTCTCAGTGTCTATATGAAGATGAACCTGACCTTCTACTAATCTTGATACCTTAGGCTTCTTTCCTTGTCTAGCTTGTGCACCACCTTTAATAGGAATTTGGTACTTCTCTACTAATTTAAGATTGTTAATTGTATCGAACTCTTGGTTAGTGTAGTCACTACCTAAAAATACTGAGCCTACCTCTTCGTTGAAAGCCCAAGCATACACCTGATTCATAGGTACTAAGTATCCCATAGATTTCTCGCCTCTAAGTTTCATAGCCTTAACCCTGCAGTTATCCTCAAAGAACCCCACTTGGTTAGGGTCTTCATTAAAAGTTTTATCCCTAAATGAATTTGTAAAAGACAGGAATGTCCTAGATATCTTACTCTCTATTGGAAAATAAACATAAGTGTCACCTTCCTTAGCATCTAAGCCTGTAATAACATTGTTAAAGTCTATAGTTACCATCTGTAGCCTATCTGCGTTAGGGTGCTTCTTAAGACCCTTTAACTGTACCACCTTACATAAGTAATTTGGATTTGCATTTTTACTGATTTCTAACATATTCTATTTGTATTAAATTAAATTATTTTGCAAAGATAAGTAAAACTATTTACATATCGGTAAAAAAGTGAAGAAGTTTTCCTAAGAGGAGTCGAACCTCTGCTGAGAGATTCGTAATCTCTAGTGCTATCCATTACACCACAGGAAAATATTGGACAACCGGATGGGAATCGAACCCACGTAAAGTGTTTCACAGACACTCTGCCTTTCCAATTTGGCACACCGGAGGAGTTTTAGTTCATTATATCACACTGTTCAGTGACAATGAACGCTCATTTTAAATGAACATTTGTAGGAATAATAAGATTCGAACTTATACTGAGTGGCTCAAAACCACTTGTGCTAACCATTACACTATACTCCAATATATCCGGAAACTATACGGAAATTTCCGGTTAGTACTGCATAGGGGTAACGCTCCCCTGTTTCTAGGTTGAAAACCTAGCGTCCTTACTTTTAGACGAATGCAGCAAAAATGTAATTCTATGCTCTGTGGACTATCGCCCAGTCTATGAATTACTAACAGTCTTGTCGTCTAGTTGGCAGGATTCGAACCTGCGAGTCTCCTCATTCCAAGTGAGGCGAGTATATCCATCTGCTCCAACAACTAGTTGTAAATGAAAAGAACCCCCTAATTTCTTAGGAGGTTCTGTGTTTATATTAATCTAAAACTAAAACATGAATAATCAATATCTTAAATTAGCAAACAAATAGCCCTCCCAATTTCCACTAGGTTGTTCTTGAAGCTCTATATGTAAGCGTAATTTTTTCATTTCTATTATTATTTATGCAAATATACGAATTAAACTAATACCCCTTTTTTAAATTAACTTTTTATAATGTACTATCAACTTATGCATCTTACTATCATAATAATCATCAAAATGTTCATAACCTTCATCATCCTTTTCATACAAGGCAAAGAACACATTTCTTAGCTGTTTAGATGGGGATTCTTGTTTTACTTTCTTTGTTCTACTCATCTCCTATAAGTTTTAAGTATACTGAATAATAAGCTGAAATCTCCTCAGCAATTTCTTGAACCTGTTCTAAAACCTGCTTACACCTCTTAGCACTAATAGGTTTATCAATTAAAGCTGCCTCCATAGTAAGGTTTAACTCCTCTCCTGCAAAAGCATTTCCGGAACGACCTATTAGAACTACCGAGCCTTTATCGGGATATCTACCATATACCTGATGTAAAGCTGCTGCGTAGATATCTACCTGTAGATAATCATCAGACTCATACTCCGGAGTCCTTTTATCAATATCTCCGGTCTTGTAATCTGCAAGCTCTTTAACATAACAGTTTGTAGAACCCATGGGCGATGGTGCACTGTTTGTATCTATGTAACCTAACACATAAAAGCCTTTCATCTGTAATTTTATTTCTCTCTCAAACTCATCTAAATGTGGAAGACCCTGCAAGAACATAGCCTCTGCTTCATCCCAAGCTGAGAAGTCATTATTCTCATAAGCCTCACCAACCTTGTGACCAAAGTCTCCATACAATTGAAGAGCTGCATTATCATCTGACTCACCAAAGAAATAATTACGTATGTAATCCCTCTTACTTCTTTTCCATTTACTTATTTGAGAATAAGAGATGTAATAATTTCCATCCTTATCCTTTCTAGGTAATACTAATTGTTTTTCTTTCATTATCTTAATGCTTTTAAGTGAGCTTTTGTTATACTAGTTTTCTTGCCTTTAGCTGTTGAGGTCATTGACTCTAACACTACAAACACTTTTTCTTTTTCATCATCATCTAAGCTATCTATGAAGGCTTTAAGCTCCTTCTTATGTGCAGCAGTGTATTTAGCACCATTAAAAAGTTTTGTTACTAAGCTATCTTCCTTTACAGGAATCTCCTCCTCAGACTCGAACACCCCTAAAGGCTCTTCTAATCTCATCTTCTTAAAGATGTTTATTGTTGTAACAACATCCTTCCTGCAGTATCTAGAAATTCTATCTAAACCTTTTCTGCCTTCTTCCCAATAAACCCTGCCAACGTCAGCACCTGATATATCATCCTTTGGCGAAGGCAATCCAAAAGCAGTGGCAATATTTGTAAGAGAGGCTCTTTCAAAGCTAGTGCTCTTCCATTCCATAGCAAGGTCTATATCTGTAATATCCCAAGGTTTTAGTCCGGAAACGTCTATCTTATCGTGAGGCTCTATACCATTAATAATCATACGTTTAAATACAAATGGTGTATCAAAACCGCTGCTAACAAAACCTACAAGCTTACATTTAACATTACGCTCAATAACCTCATTAAACTTACCTAACAAGGTTGCTTCACTATCATCATCTATTGTAATTAGACGAATCTTTCCACCTACAATCTTTCCTACAACGATGCTAATTACTTTAGCAAACTCAGGGTATAAACCCGATTTTTGAGAGTATGATTTAATAACCTCATCATTACTCATTAATCCATCCCTGCTTACCTTATAGTTCCAACTGTCAAACAGTGGTGTATCAAGTTCTAGCTCCTTAACAACAGAAGCTGTTTCAATATCAAAGAACAATAAGTTCTCTTCATTTAATTTTTTAAGTGTTCTCATATTAAATTTAATTTTTATTTGTTAAATTATTTCTATTTGTACTACCCAACCACTAGACATAAAATCCCTAATCTTTTGTGAGTAGTCTTTAGGGTCTACATTATAAGGCATAAAGATTGTTCTGGTATCTGAGTCAACATACCTCTTATCACCTGTTATCTCATAAATCCACTCTTTTTTACCATCCATAAAAAATAAATTTATAGGGTTATTAATCTGTGAAACTATATTCCATAGCTCGCACTTGTTATCATTACACGTTGAAATCATCTACCTTCTTTTGTAGGAATTTATTATATTCCCTGTTAGAAATCTTATACTGAACATCATCATCCTTACACCTCATAATGTATTGCATAGTACCTGCTGCTGTAGTGGTTACCTTAAATAGCTCTACATTAGTTCCACCACAATGAGGGCATCCATACTTCTCTCCACCTTCATAGGTACTTACATTAATCTTGTGACCCATATACTTTCTAAGCTTTAAGAATATCTCTTCTGTAGTTACAATGTCTCCAATGTTGTACTCAATCATCTTAGCCATATACTCTTTCTGCTCTTCCGGTGTACCATCCTCAAGCTTATCCCACATTATAATACCCTCGTGAGATTGTTTTAGTGTAACATCCATAAACTTAGCTAGGTAATCCATAGAGTAGCTTAATAACCTAAACAACCTCTTAGACTGCTTGATAATATCAAATGATTTTACAAAGACGTTAACGAATAAACCATACTTCATAGCCCTAGCATTTATCCATCTATCATCAAAGTTATTATTGTTATATCCAACAACCATATCAGCTTCATTGTAAACCTCTAAAAACTTTTCCATTAAGACTTCATCACTATGTGTCTTCAAATCCCAAGTTAGATGGCTAACTGTTTCTTCACCTAACCACCTCCAAGATACAGATATAATCTTAGGTTCTCCTATAATCTGCTTATAGTTTATGTAAGTCTTACCTGTCCAAAACAACTTAGCCTCAACCCTGCTAGTCTCTATATCATAAATTAAAATTTTTGTAGGGTCTATAATGTTTGAGGACATAAGACCTAACCCCATCTTATTAGCCCAATCACGAATTGTTCTTTTAGCTACATCAAAATGTTCAGATAGCTTGTCTTGAATTTCATCCCTGCTTAATACTCTTTTAGTATTCCCATATCTATAACTTGGGTCATACATTTTTTCTATAAGATGTTTATCATCTAGTGTTAAATCTTTATACTTCATCCTCTTTTAAACTTGTTTTTAAATGTTTAAGGGACTCCATCATAATGTCGATAGAGTCATTCGCCTCTTTGAACTCGTTGTCCATTAATGCTTCATAAATTTTGTTTACTTCGTCATGAAGATTATCAGATAAGCTGCTAATACTTTTGACCTTATTTTTGTCCATAACCTCTTGCTTTTAGAATTTCAACTACCTTATCACAATCCTTCTTATTCCTTGGTACAAAAAGTATAACCTCTCTAGGTAATTTTTTAATAAACTTTTTAAACAATCTCCAAGTCCTTGAGAAGTCAGGCATAGCCCTACCCTTAGTTTCAATGACCCACTCAAGCTCATCTCCAACAGGGTTGGTGAAATCAGGCGTGTAGATTGAATCTTTATATGTCTTCTTACCCCTATCCTTAAAATCACCTTTACCGTTTAAGAACCTCTCGTGAGACTCTCCTGTATACTTAAAACCATCATCAATCACAAACTTTTGACCCTCATAACTATGTGGTATATTAGCTTCCTTTAACCTCTCTGACATATCAAACTCTAATCCGGATTGAAATATGTTACCTTTCTTCTTTACCTTCTGAGCATTTGTCTGACTGTTGTATCCTCTTTTTGTTTTTCTAGTTGCCATCCTTATATGTTTTAAAACCTTTAACTATATTCGCCTGTGTCATATGATTATTAACCCTTAAAAATCTATAGACTTTATCAACATATTCAGTGCTTAGGTAACCCAACCAATCTAAGAACCCATCAAACCCTAGCTCAGAAGTTATTTCTACAGGGTCTGAGGTATAAAGTTCATAATCCCTTTGATTATCACCTGTAAATAAAAGACCTGTCTTAGAGCCCTTCTTTTTAGGTGATATGTAATTATCAAAATAATCATCCTCTTCGTCACCTTCATCCTCATTACCAATATCCTCTTCATAAATTCTACTCTCACCCATAATCTGCTCTTTGTAGAACCAATTACCTGTTAACCTAAGCCAAAAAAACTTAGCCCTTATAAGGTTTTTACTAGCATCTTCAAAGTTTATACCTCTTATATAAACCCTATCTAAGGCTCTGTTTAACTCCCCTGTTTCAAGGTTTAAAACAAACTTCTCTGTTTCCCATAATTTTTCCCTCATGTAAAATAATTTAGTGTATTTCTGCATAGCTGTTACCAAACTGAATATCAATACCCAAGTCTCTGTTAAGCTTTAGCAATGCATTCGTATCCTCAATAGCTTCTTTTAAAAGTTTTTCTATCTCCTCACGAGTCCCTTTTTTAATTGTCAGTATTACCTCATCATGCATTTGACCTGTAAGCTGTGGTCTCTTCTCTCTGAACTTAGCAATCCAAGTATCAAAGCAATAAACACCTGTGCCTTGGTTTAATGTAGAGAACCTATCCTTATCAGCCCTTAGTGAGTACCAAAGATTACTCACAGGGTTAAGCAGCCACATACTATCTAAACACCTTTTTACCTTTTGGTCTTCTGCTATCTTCTTTACAGACCAATTACGCTCCCAATACTTCTCCACTAGGTTAACACCCTCTTCCTTTGTCATATCAGCTCCCCTTGCTACCGTTGCACCTCCTGCTCCATAAACACAGGCATAGTTTGCTGTTTTTGCCTTAGAACGCTCTGCACCATAATTTTCTGTACCATCCTTATGTGCCTGAGCTTGTTCCTCTGTTAAGAAACCTGCTACAACAGCTAAATCTAGATGTGGGTCGAAGTCATCAGTTTGCATCTCTTTAACATACTCAGGGTCATAGTCCCACATATAATGCTGCTTAGTCCTGTCCTCTAATGATGACATATCTGAACCACATAGCTCATAACCCTCAGGGGCTATTAACACACCCCTAACATCCTCTCCATATGGTTTTCTTATTGATGGTAGGTTAACTACAATCCTATGCTTAAACCTTAAGGTATTTGTTAGACCTTGTATCTCAGCCTTTATGAAACCACTATCATCTGCAGCTTTTATAAAACCCTCTAGTATTGGAATCCTATGTGATAAGACAGATAAACCTTCTAATATCTCTAGTGCAGGCTCTTTTTCAAACAGCTTCTTAACTGATTTACACAAAACCTTCTCACCTTTTATCTCAGCCCTTATCTGTTCAATCTTTCTAGTCTTCCCATCAGACTCCCTTTTAAAGGTAAAAGTCTCAGGTTTCCATCCCAAATCAAATAACCAATCCTTAACCTGTTGAGTAGAGTTTGGGTTAGGTTCACTATATCCATCTACATACTCAACATCATCTTTATGGTCTTCCGGAAGGTTATTAGCCTCTAATATGTCCAACCACTTCCAACCTGCTGTAGATAAAGACCCATCCTTCTTCCTCATGTTAGATGGTTTCTTAGCCTTTCTCCACTTCTTAACTTTAGGCATAGCTTCTGTAAGAGCTTTTATCTTCTCTTCTTTTTCGTCTGACATGCTTTTAATAGCTTTTTCACATCTATCAATGTCCAACTTCCAACCGGAAGCCTCAGCCTCTCTAGCACAATCCATCTTAAACATTAGGTAAGAAACTAACTTATTTAAATGCCCCTCATTATTATCATACAGGTTCATTAAATCCTTATACTGCTTATCAATTAACTTGCAGTTAATCTTTACATCCTCCTCACATCTATGTGTATATTCCTCAATACTAAGGTCTTCCCAATTATCAATCTCTGGCTTCTTAATACCAAACTCCTCACCCCAATACTCTAGACCATGCCTCCTCCTATAAGGCTCTAAGTACCAAGATAAGGCTAAGGTATCAATTAGCTTAGCCTTTATCTTAATATCTAGTAACCTCTCAATATGAGGTACATCCCAAAGTGTTATGTTGTGACCTATTAACACATCACATGAAAGAAAGAAGCTTCTCATCTCATCGTAATTTGTGGTAGACTTAATCCTCCACTTCTTACCTGAGAATATTGCTGCAGACATTACCCAAATTTTAGTTGGGTTTAGGCTATCACCTTCAATGTCAAACACGCATATCTTCTTATCTTTTTGTTCTCTCATTATACTAATTATCTGTATCTGAATTAACAATAGTACACTCAGTCATAAGAACCAAAGCAGCAACTGATGCAGCATTCTCTAGTGCTACTCTCGTTACCTTCTTAGGGTCAATGATACCTGCTTGTATCATATCTGCGTAACCACCATTCTTAACATCGTACCCAACACCTACAGTGTGGTGTCCTATAGTTTTTATAACAGCGTCAACATTTAGACCTGCATTTTTAACTATTGTAACTAAAGGTCTTAACAAAGCTTTTTTAACAATGTCATAACCTGCTAGCACATCCTTATTAACTACAAGAGCATCTTCACTAGGTTTTACAAACTCTAACCTCTCTAAGTCCCTTATACAATTAAACAGTGCAACACCACCTCCGGAAACTATTCCTTCCTCTATGGCAGCCCTAGTAGCTCCTAGTGCATCATCTATCCTATCCTTCTTCTCCTTCATCTCAAGCTCAGAGTTAGCACCTACATAGAGGACTGCTACACCACCTGAGAGTAAAGCTAATCTAGATTTAAGTTCATCTGACTCATACTTACTATCTGCAGCCTCAGCTTGAGACCTTATGCTATCTTTTAAGTGCTCTATGTCATCCTTATTTCCATGTCCACCAATAAAAACTGTAGAGTCCTTATCAATAATAACCCTCTCACAAGAACCAAACATCTCAAAAGTAAATTGGTCAAATGTTAGACCTGCAGCCTCTGATACACAAACACCACCTGTAACAGTGGCTAAATCATTAAGGGTATACTCTCTTTTTTCACCTAGGAACGGAGCTTTAATAGCTGCTACTTTCCAACCACCTCTAATCTTATTGATTACTAAGGTAGCTATAGCTTCCCCACTAACTTCCCCACCTATAACAAGTAAAGCCTTATTCTCAGGAACTACCTGCAGAACAGGAAGTATATCATTTACTGTCTCAATCTTGTTTGGTGTTATAAATATAAGTGGTTTTTCTAACTCTGCTACACCCTTCTCTTGGTTATTAGCAAAACCTGCAGATAACATACCTCTGTGTATCTTAAGACCTTCTACAACATCTACGTAGGTGTCGTATGTCTTAGATTCCTCTACTGTTATTGTACCCTCCTTTGACACCTTAGCTATAGCGTTAGCTACAATAGCACCCAACTCATCATCATTGTTTGCTGATATAGAAGCTACCTGCCTGATTTGCTCCTCAGTTTCTATAGGTCTAGCTGATTTATTTAGAGATTCTACAACTGTAGCTACAGCTTTTTCTATACCTCTTTTTAAATCAACAGGGTTTGAACCATTATCTAGATGTTTTATACCCTCATTAATCATGGCGTGAGCTAATACTGTAGCTGTTGTTGTACCATCTCCTGTGTCCTCTACAGTTTTTGCTGATACACCTTTTATCATCTGAGCTCCCATATTTATCTCAGAGTTGTTAGAGAAAATCTCTTTAGCTACAGAGAATCCATCCTTTGTAACGTGAGGTGCTCTACCCACACGCTCAATTACAACATTTCTTCCCATAGCACCCATGGTAGCTGAGACTGCCCTCGCTACCATGTTAATACCCTCTATAAGGTCTGCTCTAGAATCTTTTGCAAATTTTAATCTTTTACTCATAAATTAATATTTAAATTAATGTTTAAAATCGTTGTGTATAACTGTTCTAGGTAATACTTCCTTTCCTTGTGTAAAATTACCATCTACATCATATTGAGGTATTACATTATAAGCTATGTTCTGCTTTCTAACATAAGATTTAGTAAACTGCCCACCACCTAAGTTTGTAATAACCACTCTCACACCTTTCTTATTGTTCTTAGGATTCTTAGTCTCTCTTTCAATCTCAGCCCTTCTTTCCTTACCACTTTTAAAGTAGTTTATATATGGGTCTTCTTTAGTGATAGGGTTTACCACATTACCTTCTGAATCTTTTATCTTAACATAAGGTACATTCCTTAAGGCTGCTACAGCCTCTTTAGTTTCCTCTAGTGTTAACTCTTTTTTAGGCTCATCAGGGGTAACCCCCTCAAATACTGTCCTAATGTCTGTGGCTTGGCTTAAGCCTCTATTCTCGTTTTCTTTCATTTTTATTAAATTTAAGTTAAATTATTATTTGATAGGGCAACCCCCAATTCCACAACTTCCTAACTCTTCTAGGTCTTCATCATTTATAACTGCTGTAGTAATTGGTTTTACTCTAGCTGATAGGTAGTCAAACTGTTCTTTAGTAATATCCTCATAAGGAAGCTGTTTAAATCCGGAAGCACCCATCTTTAGAAGGAAGCTTAAGGACTTAAAGTTATCCTTAAAGTTCTCTTCTAGGTAAGCCTTTATACTAGGTAAATCCTCTTTTGTATAATATGCTGTAACAGACACTGAGTTGTCAGACCAATTAGTTTGCATAAACTTAACAACATCTAACTGCTCAAACACTGTCATATCCTCTGCTGTTATTGTACCCTCAGGATAGCTACAAGGAAACTCAACCACACAAGTAGCCTTATCTAAAGACCCATCAAACTTTTCTTGAAACTCAACATGATAACCATGTGATTTACACACATCAATTAGTGGTGAGTCAGAGGATATTCTAATCCTCCTGATGTAGTATCTACCTGCTGTTGCAGGGTGTACACCTGCAGTAACCCCACCTAATAAAGATAATGTGCCACTAGGTTTTACTGTTGTGAGTTTAATAGACTCAGGGAATCCCATCTTCTTAGAGTACTCCTTATCATACTCCCTTAGATACTCATAACAACCTGATAACCAACTTAGCTGCTCTTCTGTAGCCATCATAATTCCTGTCATACCAATACCCATCCTCATATTCTTATGCACAATAGCCTCTGTATCTTTTTGATGACAGCTCAGTGTTAAAGAATGCTTAGCAACCCTATACAACATAGTTACAACCTTTTTTAGTTCCTCATATGATGTGATATTAGGTAGATAAGCCTCAGCCAAACAGCAGGTCTCTTTGTTCTCTAAGCCTTGCTCAGCACAAGGATTAAAACCCTCTACACCCTCATCAGGATACTGAGTCTCACCTAACCTTCCACAGCTTTTTGTTAAAGAAATGTTAACAAGACCATAAGGCTCTCCTTGTTCATAAGTGTCCCAAAACTCTTGAGGAAGCAGCTTGGCATCCGGACAGTCAACAGAATTGTTTGACATAGCCCTCCAATTTGGAATAGAACCTAAGTCCCATCTCTTAGCCTTTAAGAACTCTAAGTCATCATAATCACCTATAGCAATTTGTGCTGAACGTCTTATGTTCCCTGCTACAACAATGCTACCTATAATGTTCATAATATCTAAACAGTCCGTAGGTCTGAGCTGCTTACCTCTTCTAGAGTCTAGTATACCACAGATTAATTCAATACCATCTACCAAAATAGCTGAGCCGGAAGCTACCCCTCCAAACCCCTTAATCGGCTCACCATAACCCCTTATTAATTGAGTACTATAGGTGAAACCTTGTCCGGAATAGAAGTGAGACTTTAATACCTTACCTAGCAACTTTACCCAACCCTCTCTAGTATCAGGAACTATAAAATCAGCTTGCTTATCATTAAACTGCTCAATCTTAATCTTCTTACGCTGTAGCTTAGGTAACTTATATACATGCTCTCTTTTTATAGAGAACCCTACACCCGAACCTAACATAAGCATATCCATAGCCCATGTAAAAGGTGTGATAGGCTCATCTATAACAACAAAAGCACAGTTTTGTAAGGAAGGTAAACCTAACTTATCAACTGTCTTTGTACCTAGCTGCCACATAAAACGCCCTGCTACAGAACCCTTCATGTCATGCCTCATGTTACGATAGAACTCCTTCTCACTCTCATCAAGATGTAGCTTAAGTTGTTTATCAATACCGTATAACTCTCTCTCTACAGTCTCTGTAAAGTTTTCATTCTGCTTGTTAGCCTTCTCACGAGAATAAGTTCGAGCATAGGTTATGTAACCCAACTCTCCCCATTTAACATCTCTTGGTTCTAAATTTATTTTATTCATCCTTTAGTTTTTCGTGCATTAACCCCATTACATTAAATAGTAACGCACATAAGTTAGTAATATCATTTTCCTTAGTCTCAATACCCCTGTGGTTGCTCCACACATCAAAGAAATGTCTATACATAGACTTCATGTAAGCATCCTTTGGTATACCCTTCTGCCAATTATCAGAGTCTCTGTAGTCCCCATTCTCTAGATGCCTCATCTTATGCATATACTCAGCATATTTTTTTAGCACAGTCGGTGATAGGAAACCTTCAAAATCTAACTTACCCTCATCCGAGTTTCTGTTAGCACCCGTATCAAATGTTCTAATACCTGTTTTTTTATTCATAGTTTGCAAATTTACGATTAAATTGTTATTGTACTTGTTAATTTTAGTTAAAGTTTTAAAAAGGTGACTTAAAATCTTCATCACTATCCTCATCAGGAGCTCCAAAAGCTTCTGCAGGTGTTATACCCTTCATCTGAGCTCTAACACCTTGTCTGCTTTTAATTGCTGCATACATAGGGTTATTATTTTTTGTATCCCAATACCCTAAAAACCCCCCACGCTCTTCATAAATAAGCTCTGTGTAGTCATCTTTATCATGTCTCTTACCACCTGTCTCTACCTCCTTAACCTTTTCAACAATGAACTGCATGGTTCTCTTTACCTCATGGTCAGTGTGATTTACAATCCTATGTGTTACAAAGAAATCATCTACCCTGTATGGAAAATCTGCTCCACCTTGAATAGAGTATTTAGATGGAGGCTTTAAGTAGCCATACTCATCAATGTTAGTTCTAGGAGAGTTTGAAGACGGATGTGCCATAATAGTTACAGCACAATACTTCTCAGCAAATACCCTCAACTCAGATAATATCTCATTGTTGTGGCTATAAGCATTACCATCTACCTTAAAGAAGTTATAAGGGTCAATAAGTAATGCGTTAATGCCTTTGTACTCATACATCCTTTTACCCATCTCTATAACATCTCTTATTGAGTAGTGCTTCTTATTAGATACTATGTGAAACGCTTCTCTAGTCTGCTGCAGGTACTTCTCAAAAAGCAGTGGACTATCCTTGAAAGAGTTAATAGACCTTCCTGATAATGTTTCTACAAGCCTTCTTCTAGACATCGCTGTCTTATTCTCCGGCATAACCATACCCCATGTCCAATCATGTAGAACATTAGATGCTGCAGCCATTGATAACATAAACACTGATTTACCTACACCATCATAACCCAACCCGATATTTAAAGAATTTGGCTTAAACCTATAGTACTCATCAACATCAGCCCAACCTGTAGATAAACCTTGATTTATCTCACCCTTTCTAGCTTGCTCTAAGTAAGAATTTTCCTCAATAGGGTCTGACAGGAATGAAAGATTATTAAGCGAATCTTCCCAATCCTCTTCATCCTCCTCATCACTAGTCTTAGAGCTACCACTATCATCAATTCCATATCCCTCTTCATAAAGCTTTGCATAGGCTACATCATACTTACCTTCACACTCTAGCTCAGCAAATATAGCGTGATTGTTATAAGGCTTCTCTACATCAAAGTTATTCTGAGATGATGTAAATACAAATAAGAACTTACCATCTCTGTGATAACCTGCAGATATACCATCTGTTTTATCGGGTCTTGTTAGATTAATCCACTCAGAGTCCTCATTATACACTGACCAACCATGCTTTTCTAGTAACTCTATACCAATATTTATATCATTGTTGTATACAGGGAACTTATCAAACTTCTTCCTATCCTCAGACCTTAATCTTTTTGAGGCATCCTTTACTATAGTTGCATTCAACATCTTAGCTGATATAAATAAACTCAAACGCTCCTCAGGTGATATAATAGGTATATCACTTAGGTTTCCTTGAATCAACTCATAACCCTCAGAAGGGTAGCATTTAATTAAACCTCCCTCACCCCTAGTTTCTATAACTGCTAATCCCTCAGCATTCTTTGCTAGCTTCTTTGAGGAAGATATATCCTCACATCTATATATCATATGGAATCCACCTGATATAGTTCTTTGCACTACTAATTTTTTAAGAAGCTTTACAGGTATCTTAGACTTAAAGATATCCATAACAAGCTTTGGGTCTTTAGCATTCTTTAAATCGAAGTCTATAGCCTCTAAACCGCCTGATATAATCCCTGTTGAGATACCTATAGCCTCATAAGGATAAGACTCTATGTCATCATCAGTAATCCTTATTGTGTTATGGTTCTCATTTAATGGTCTCTTTTCTCCTTTAGCTATAGGTAATGGGTTTAACCCATAAGACATATACTCTCTAGCTACCTCTTTTCCGTTTTTCATATTCTTTTATAAGTGCTTTATTTACAACCATATTCTTTGAAAATGGCTTACCATCTTTCCAACTCTCAGGAAATACTGATTTACCTTCAAACTCTATGTAGAATGATTCATAACCTTTCGGTGCACCATCTACTGTCTTTAGCTTATTCTCGTCCTTACACCAAACGACTCTAAGTTTAGCTCTCCAATCCTTTACTTGTTTTCCTCTACCATCTACCCATAAACCCCTCTTTCCATAAGCCTCAGCTTTATTTCTATAGAAGCCTATGAACTCCTCTGCATCTACTTTGTAGCCTAACTCTAATGCGTAATCCATCACCTCTGTAGGTGTTGGCTCATTAAATACTACTACCTTTCTTGTTGTGTTTATATTTAAGCTATCTAGAAGTTTTACTAAACCTACAGGTAATGCCATCAGCTCCTTTTTAATCTTTAGTACTGATGAATCACTTTTGGCTACTGTATTAAAATGCTCTATAACAATAAAGTATAGTACATCATCAATCTTTTGAACCTCAATATACCCTGTACTTCTCAACTCAGTTGTAGCATTTCTTATATCCTCTAGACTTAGACCTAGCTGCAGCTTAATTAAATCTAGATTTATGCTAATAGCCCCAACAGTCATTATGTTAGGGCTAGTAGCTAAATAGATATAAAGCAGTTTTGAATTGTTAGCTACTCGTAGGAATTTATTATCACTCCATAGTTTGCTTACCTTAACTGCCATAATCTCTTAGAATGGTAAGTCATCCTTTTCTTCCTCTTCCTCATCTGCAGGAGCAGTAGGTGCATCATCTGCCTCATCACCACTATCACCTTTTGCTTTAGAGGTAGATGGCTTGCTGCCCTCAAAGTAATCCTGTAGTAATCCATCATACTCAGCTGCCTCATCAGCTGCCTCATCAGTGATTTCCTCTGTTGAGAAGTCTAAGACATAGAACCAAATTGGTCTAGGTGCTCTAGCATTCTTTTTTAGTTTAGCATCCAACTCTTTTTCTTCTTTGTCTGTAACAGGTATAAACTTACCTTTTACTAACTTGGAAAGAGCTCCCTTCTTAATGGTGATAACGTTGTCATACTCACCATCTCGGTCTAAGGTATCTACAAAGTTAATCCACCCATTTAAAGAAGACCCTTGGAATTGAAGGTTGCAAACCTCTTTACCATCACCTGTAACATCACATAAGCAAATTACATTAGTAGTAAACTTTCCACCTGCAGATTTTACCTTATCCTTGATATCCTTATAGATACCCTCAGCAATCTCTGTGCTCTTTCCATCCTTCCAAGAAACCACTTTCAAGATTTCTGAGCCTGTCTCAGCAACTAGATTAGAGGTTATTTGAGCACTTGTGTCAGAGTTAAACCCTGTTATAGATGCTCTAGTATCTAATACTACAATCTCTAGCTCATCAAGCTCTATTCGTTGTTTGGCATCCTTATCGTAGTAGCTAAATGTTCCTGTGCTACCACTAAATTGTAAATACCTTTTAATTGGTGAGGTTGCTCCACCTCTTCTGTTTGTTCTACTCATAATAAATAAAAATTAAATTAGATTAAATTGTTTTTGTTTTCGTACTGTTCGACCTTGGCTCTATAGAATTGAAGCATATCGTGGTTATCGTGTATATTCTTGTTACAGTTTTTAATACGTTTAGTGTAGAAAGGTTTATTTTTTGGTAGCTTCCTGTTGTACTCTACCCTCTTTGCGAATAAAATTTCTATAGCCTTAGTATAATCATCAATCCTCTTTAGGTTTCTATTATAGGTTATGGTGTATGCACCTTTGACAAACCCTAACTCCTGCAGGAGTTTCATGTCTTCTTCTTTTACCTCTGTATAGAAATCACTAGTTCGAGCATCCTGTATTGAGTATGTATCATCCTTCTTGTAGTGAGTTATCTTAAAACCACTTACTATAACAAAGTCATACTCCTTAAATGTAAACACGTTAATAACACACGCCTCATTAAACCAATCTTTTAATTGTTTCATAAATTTTAATGGGTTGCAAATTTACGAATAATATTTCATATTACGTAAATTTAGATTAAAAATATTATACCTCTAAGAAACTCTTCATCTTTGAAGCTAGTAAAGCATTCTTTGATGCCACTAATTCTAAATCCTCAACCTCTCTTTCTAAAATGGCTATAGCATCGTTCCTATAACCTCTTTCTACAGCTATCTTTTCATTAATCTCTGTCAGGTTATTAATTGTTGACTCAAAAACGCTTAATGCATCCTTGCTTTGTTTCTGTAAACCTTCTACTGTTGTTTTAAATAATTTCATAATCTTAAATTGTTTTTAATTAAATTTACTTGTTTATATATATTGATAGACCACTATCATTTTTTTTAATCTTAAAATAGCCACATTAAAACGTGGCTTAACTTCTCATAAAAAAC
>ENA-UOYD01000104-UOYD01000104.1-marine-metagenome-genome-assembly--contig:-NODE-104-length-26121-cov-3.178352_pt1 | contig 26121 bp, 24 predicted proteins | sample MGYA00238169_ERZ767097 | MGnify/ENA primary metagenome ERZ767097 (study PRJEB28937, sample SAMN06267346) | marine metagenome | isolation source: Columbia River Estuary | place: USA:Columbia River Estuary... | reverse complement strand
ACTGGACTCCCTGGGCATCGAGTACCAGATCCTGGACCTTGATACTGATAGCGGCTTGCTGACCATCCCGGTAGCGGGCAAGGTCATCTTGTACACCGCGCCACCGGCAGGACCGGGAACCGACCCGCGACTACTGAGCCTGCTGGGTCGGCTGGACCAGCGACCCGGAAAATTTGTCTACATCTCCACCTCGGGAGTTTACGGCGACTGCCAGGGAGAACGGGTCGACGAAAATACGCCGGTAAACCCGGGCAGCGAGCGGGCCCAGCGCCGGGTAGCCGCCGAACAAGCTGCCTCCGACTGGGCCGAAGACCAGCAGATACCCTGGACGGTGCTGCGGGTACCGGGCATTTACGGTCCCGAAAGACTGCCACTGTCTGCCCTGGCCAATGGCGATGCATTCCTCAGGCCCGAAGATGCCGGGCCGGGAAACCGGATTCATGTGGATGATTTGCTGGAATGCTGCCTGGCCGCCGCGGATAAGATCCAGGCGAGCGGGATTTTCAATGTCGGAGATGGGAACCCCTTGAGCGCCACCGGTTTTGCCCAGGCCACGGCCAGGGCCACGGGACTCAAGGCGCCCCGGCTGGTCAGCCGAAGCGAGGCTCCCCAGGTGATCGGTCCGGGACGCTGGTCATTCCTGTCGGAATCCCGCCTGCTGGATGTCCGCCGCTTGCAGGAAGAACTCGCTCCGGCAATGCGTTACAGCAATCCGCTGGATGGCCTGGCGGCCAGCCTGAAGGAAATGGGGATTGAGGTTGTGGATCAGCCTCAGGGCTGACTGCGCTTACTCTTGAGCCATTTTAACAAGGGCTCCCACTGCTCCCAGTCTGGCCAGGCCAGGTATTCCGGAAGTTCAAACACGCCCAGCCCACGGGTGTAGGCGCGGACATAGTTTTGAGCGTCTCGCAGGGCAGCCGGATACGGCACTTTCTGCTTGCCCAGGAACTGGTCCAGCTCATCGAAAATCAAGGTGTATTGACGAACCCGGTTAGCTACCACGCCCACTTTCACCTGTGAGCGCTGAACTTTTCCACTGCCCATGAGTTCTTCAATAAACTTGGCCGCTGCCTGCATATCGATAGTCGACGGCAGTACCGGCACGACAACAGTCTCGGTACGCTTTAGTAACTCGGTTAGCTCTGGGCCATGACTGCGAGCCGGGGCGTCCATGATGACCACATCCGCGGTCCTGGGTAAGCCCTTGAGGCCGTCAGAGAATCCTGACAAACCGACAATTTCGGTGACGTGAGCCGGCCGCCTGGCCAGCCAATCCAGCGATGATTGCTGCGGATCAAAATCCGCCAAAACCACGCTCGCTCCCTCGCTGGCATAGTAGCTGGCCAAATTGGTGGCAATCGTACTTTTACCGCAACCGCCCTTCGCATTCATGACAGTAATGTGCCGCATACCCGTCCCCGTTTTTGTTATCTAGCCAGACTGATTATGTAAACTACAATACTTGCAGAGCCAATGTCCACGCTACGCCAGGCTAGTCCAGCCCCAGCTCGTCCCACATCTCGTCAACTTTCGTTTTGACCTCATCAGACATGCTGATGGGTACGCCCCATTCCCTGTCGGTTTCACCCGGCCACTTGTTGGTGGCATCCAGCCCCATCTTGGAACCCAGGCCCGACACCGGCGAGGCAAAATCCAGGTAATCAATCGGGGTGTTTTCAACCAGCGTGGTGTCCCTGGAAGGATCCATACGGGTGGTCATGGCCCAGATCACGTCTTCCCAATTCCGAATGTCCACATCATCGTCGGTGACCACCACGAACTTGGTGTACATGAACTGCCTGAGGAAAGACCAGATACCGAACATCAGGCGCTTGGCATGCCCCGGGTACTGCTTGCGAATACTGACCAGGGCCATGCGATAGGAGCAGCCTTCCGGCGGCAGGTAGAAATCCACAATCTCCGGAAACTGCTTGCGCAAGATGGGCACAAACACTTCATTCAGCGCGACCCCAAGCACCGCAGGCTCATCAGGCGGACGCCCGGTATAAGTGCTGTGATAAATCGCATCGCGACGACGGGTAATTCGATTCACGGTGAATACCGGGAAGCTGTCCACCTCGTTGTAGTAACCGGTGTGGTCACCAAACGGTCCCTCCTCAGCCATATCGTCCGGGTGAATCACCCCTTCAAGGACAATTTCGGCGCTGGCGGGTACCTGGAGATCACTGTCCTGGGCCTTCACCACCTCGGTACGGGAACCTCGCAACAGACCCGCAAATGCGTATTCAGAAAGGCTGTCGGGTACCGGCGTCACCGCTCCGAGCACCGTGGCCGGGTCCGCACCCAGGGCCACCGCCACCGGAAATGGCTCACCCGGATGTTTGGCGCACCAGTCCCGGAAATCCAGGGCGCCGCCCCGGTGCGCAAGCCAGCGCATAATGACCCGGTTTTTACCGATAACCTGCTGGCGGTAAATTCCCAGGTTCTGACGATCCTTCTCCGGACCCCGGGTAATCACCAGGCCCCAGGTAATCAATGGTCCCGCATCGCCGGGCCAGCAGGTCTGGATGGGCAGGCTGCCCAGGTCCACCTGGTCGCCCTCCTGCATCACTTCCTGGCAGGGAGCGCTCTTCAACTGGCGCGGCGCCATGTTCATCACCTGGCGGAAAGCCGGAAGCTTTTCCCAGGCATCACGCATGCCCTTGGGCGGCTCCGGTTCCTTGAGAAACGCCAGCAGCTCGCCCACATCCCTGAGCGCTGCCACCGATTCCGCTCCCATGGCGCGGGCCACCCGCTCCGGGGTGCCGAACAGGTTGCCCAGCACGGGCATGTCGTAGCCCTTGGGATTTTCGAACAACAGCGCCGGACCGCCACGCTTGAGCGTGCGATCGCAGATTTCCGTCATCTCGAGATAGGGGTCGACCTCGGCAGTTATCCGGCGAAGCTCCCCGTCACGTTCCAGCTGGGCAATGAAGTCCCTGAGATCCTTGTATTTCATGCAACGAACTATAAAGACACAGGGGAACCACTGTCCATGTGGGACTGTGCTGATCGACAGTCCGGGGCTTTGCCATTAAGCTTTGGCCATGCAGGTGTCGTTCACCAAGATGCAGGGACTGGGCAACGATTTCATCGTAATCGATGCCAGGCACCGGCCATTTACCCCCTCCCCCGAACTTGTTCGGCGGTTATCCCATCGGCGTACCGGAATCGGCTTCGACCAGGCCCTTATCCTGGAATCCCCGCGGGAACCCGGCTCCACTGCCTTTTATCGAATCCTCAATGCTGATGGCTCAGAAGTTGAACAATGCGGTAATGGCGCCCGCTGCATAGCGCGTTTCCTGGATCCAGACGGGGAAGGTCAGGACATCTTGCTAGAGAGTATTGGAGGCCTGGTGACGGCCCGGGTACTTGAAGACGGAAATGTCCTGGTGAACATGGGCGAACCGCATTTCCTGCCCTCTGACATCCCGTTACAGGCAGAACAGGAGCAGGACCGCTATTGCCTGAAACTGGGAGACGAACAGATCCAGGTGGGCGCTGTATCCATGGGCAACCCCCATGCAGTATTGCGGGTGGACAAGGTGGAAACTGCGCCGGTTGCGCAAATGGGTCCGGGCATTTCCGCTCACCCGCGCTTCCCGCAACATACAAATGCCGGCTTCATGGAAATAGCTGGAAAGAGTACCCTGAAGCTCAGAGTCTACGAGCGCGGCGTCGGCGAGACGCTGGCGTGTGGTACTGGCGCCTGTGCCGCCGCGGTTGTGGCGAGACGTTGGGGCGAGATTGATGAAACTGTTGATGTCCTGTTACCAGGCGGCCGATTGCAGGTCACCTGGAGCGGACCTGGACAGCCGGTTTGGATGAGCGGCCCAGCCGCATTTGTATTCGAGGGAATAATAGAACTATGACAACCCAGCACAAGCCAGGAACTGCTTCTAGCGGTCTATCCGAAGAAGCCGTGGCCTATTACCTCGAGACTCACCCGGAATTTTTTGAACGTCATTCCTCCCTGCTCACCTCCATGAGCCTGAGCCACCTGAATTCGGGTTCCGCCGTGTCCTTGATAGAAAGGCAGGTGGAATTGCTGCGCGAACGGAACCACAAGATTGAGCGCAAACTCGCTGATTTCGTGGAAACCGCCAGGGGCAACGATGTACTGGCAGAAAAAATTCACCGCATGGGCCTGGGCCTGCTGCGGGCCGACAGCCTGGAAAGCTGCCTGAACGAGGTGGAGACCAGCCTGCGGGAAGATTTCGCCTCGGACCAGTCAGTCCTGGTACTAATCCAGGATGACAAGCCGGAGCTCGAGGCACTGGCCAATGCCGGGTGCTTCCTGAAAGTGGCCTCAAACCAGAGTCCCGACGTTCGAGGCTTCGACACCCTGTTCGACAATGGGCGCCCCCGTTGCGGCCAGGTACGAGATTCCCTGCGAGATTTCATGTTTGGGCATGACAACGATGGAATTGGCTCTGCAGCACTAATCCCCCTGTTCCACCAGCATCCCCTGGGCGTGCTGGCGGTGGGCAGCAACGATGCACGCCATTTCCACCCGGGAATGAGCACCGACTTCCTGACACGGCTGGGCGCATTGCTCAGCATGGCGCTACAGCGCCACCTGGATTAGACCGAACCGCTCATGGACGAGGCACAGAAAAACTGGATCCAGCGTTTTCTGTCCTACCTGAATCACGAGCGCAGGTTCTCCCCGCACACCATCAGCAATTACGGGCGGGATCTGAAAGCGGTACTGGCCTATTGCGAGAAACAGGACATCAGCACCTGGCAGGACCTGGGTGAGTACCAGGTGCGCCTGTTTGTCGCCGCCGGTCACCGCAAGGGACTATCGCCCCGCAGCCTGCAACGCAGGTTGTCATCCCTGCGCAGTTTCTACCGGTATCTGACCCGGGAAGGCCAGGTCAAGACCAACCCGGCCCTGGAGGTTCGCGCACCCAAGGCGCCCAAGCGCCTGCCCAGGACCATGGACACAGACATGATGGGCAAGCTGCTGGAGATGCCCCACAAGGACCCCCTGTCGGTGCGGGACTGGGCAATCATGGAATTGCTCTATTCCTCGGGCTTGCGACTGGCCGAGTTAGTGGACCTGGACATGACCGACGTAGACCTGTCGGATCGCACGGTCCGGGTTACCGGCAAGGGCAACAAGACCCGAATCGTCCCGCTGGGACGCTTTGCCGTGGAGGCATTGGCCAAATGGCTGCATGAGCGCGGTTCCATGGCCGGCGCCGGAACCGAGCAGGCCATGTTCCTCAGCCAACAGGGCCGCCGAATCAGCCATCGTTCGGTGCAATCACGGGTAAAGCTGTGGGCCCGCCGACAGGGCCTGCCAGTGGAGGTCAATCCTCACCTGTTCCGGCACTCCTTCGCCAGCCACCTGCTGGAGTCCAGCGGAGACCTGCGGGGAGTCCAGGAACTGCTGGGTCACGCGGACATCTCCACCACCCAGATATACACTCACCTTGATTTCCAGCATCTAGCCCGCATATATGATCGCTCACACCCGCGATCCAAGCGGCGCCGCTAGAACACTAGAACCCAGACAAAGGGACCGGAACATGGAGCAATTCAGAGGCACCACAATCCTGGCGGTGCGCCGAGGCGGTAACGTCGTCATCGCAGGCGACGGCCAGGTATCCCTGGGCGACACGGTGATGAAGGGCAACGCCCGCAAGGTTCGCCGGATTTACAACGGCACCGTGCTGGCCGGGTTTGCAGGCGGCACCGCCGATGCATTTACCCTGTTTGAGCGCTTTGAAGCCAAGCTTGAGCAATACGGCAACCTGACCCGGGCGGCCATCGAGTTAGCCAAGGACTGGCGCAGCGACAGGATGCTACGCCGACTCGAAGCCCTGCTGTGCGTGGCGGATGTAGACTCGCTGTTCATCATTTCCGGAAACGGTGACGTGATTGAGCCCGAGGACGATCTGCTGGCCATCGGCTCAGGGGCCTCCTACGCCAAGGCCGCGGCCCGGGCATTGGCACAGAACACCGACCTGGACGCCAGGACCATCGCCGAGAAAGCCATGCGTATCGCCGCAGACATCTGCGTTTACACCAACGACAACATCATCATTGAAGAACTGACCGGGAAGGCCGGCGCCTGAGGCGCTGCCGACCGTAAGCAGTAAATAATCTATGTCCCAAATGACCCCAAGAGAAATCGTCCAGGAACTGGACAAGCACATTGTTGGCCAGGATGACGCCAAGCGCGCGGTGGCCATCGCCCTGCGTAATCGCTGGCGCCGCATGCAGTTGCCCGAGGCCTTGCGCGAAGAGATCACGCCGAAGAACATCCTGATGATCGGACCCACCGGCGTTGGCAAGACCGAGATTGCCCGGCGCCTGGCCACCCTGGCCAAGGCCCCGTTCATCAAGGTCGAGGCAACCAAGTTCACCGAAGTCGGCTACGTGGGCCGGGAAGTGGACAGCATCGTGCGTGATCTGACCGACGTGGCAGTGAAACTGGCCCGCGAGGAAGAAACCGCCAAGGTGCGCACCCGGGCCGAAGACGCTGCAGAAGACCGAATCCTGGATGCCCTGCTGCCCGGACCCCGCAACTCCGGTACCGAGGTCACCGAACAAGCCTCTGCCAGCGACACCCGCCAGAAATTTCGCAAGATGCTGCGCGAGGGCAAGCTGGACGATCGCGAGATAGACATCGAAATCAAGGCCACCCCCATGGGCGTGGAAATCATGGCGCCCCCGGGAATGGAAGAGATGAGCCAGCAGTTGCAGGGGATGTTCCAGAACCTCTCCGGCGGCAAGACCAGCATGCGGAAGATGCGCATCAAGGACGCGTTCAAACAGCTGATCGAGGAAGAAGCCTCGCGGATGGTCAACGAGGAAGACATCAAGCTGCGCGCGATCCACGCGGTGGAAGAAAACGGCATCGTCTTTATCGACGAACTGGACAAGGTGGCCCGGCGGGCCGAATCCCAGGGCGCAGACGTGTCCCGGGAAGGCGTTCAGCGTGACCTGCTTCCCCTGGTGGAAGGCTGCACTGTCAGCACCAAGTACGGCATGGTTCGCAGCGACCACATCCTGTTCATCGCCTCCGGGGCCTTTCACGTGGCCAAGCCCTCGGACCTGATTCCTGAATTACAGGGCAGGTTCCCCATCCGGGTGGAACTGCAGGCCCTGACCAGCGCCGACTTCATTCGCATCCTGACCGAGCCCGATGCATCGCTTACCGAGCAATACAGCGCCCTGATGCAAACCGAGGACGTGAGCGTTACATTCAGCGAAAGCGGCGTCCGTCGAATTGCCGAGGTGGCCTTCCAGGTGAACCAGAGCACCGAGAACATCGGCGCCCGGCGCCTGCACACGGTGATGGAGCGCTTACTGGAGACAGTATCCTATGAAGCCTCCGACCGGTCCGGACTGAAACTGGAAGTAGACGCGGAATACGTGGACGAGCAGTTAGGAAAGTTGGTGGTCGACGAGGATTTGACCCGCTATATCCTGTAGCATTCGCCGCATAGTTGGCCATATGCGGACCAACCAAGGATTTCTAATGCCGTACCAGAACCAGGTTCCCACCGATATCAAACTGCACAGCAAGTCCAGATTGCTGGAGATCGCGTTTGACGACGGAGTGAGCTACAGCCTTTCCTGTGAGTTCCTCAGGGTGAATTCACCCTCGGCGGAAGTGCGTGGTCACGGACCGGGCCAGGAAGTGCTGCAACTGGACAAGGAACTGGTCAATATCACGGCTATCGAACCGGTAGGCATGTATGCCGTTAAGCTGGTCTTCGACGATGGCCATGATTCAGGGCTGTACAGCTGGGAATACCTGTACGAACTGGGTGAAGGCCAGGATGAAAAATGGCAGGATTACCTGCAACGATTAAGCCAGGCTGGGCACCAGCGCAAAGCAGATTAAATCGGAACTAGCATGTCTCAGGATTCCAGGAAAACCACTCATTTCGGCTTTGAGGAAGTAGACGAGACCGAGAAGCAGCGCATGGTGCGCGGCGTCTTCGACTCAGTCGCCACAAAGTACGACATCATGAACGACATCATGTCCATGGGCATGCACCGGATTTGGAAGAGCTTCACTCTTGGCCAAACCGGTCTGCGCAAGGGCCAGGTGGCGCTGGATGTTGCCGGCGGCACCGGTGACCTGACCAAGGGCATGGCCCGCCAGGTGGGTCCCGAAGGACACGTGGTGCTCTCCGACATTAACCAGGCCATGCTGGAACAGGGTCGTAACCGGCTGCTGGATGACGGCGTGGTGGGCAACGTGACCTACGCCCAGGCCAATGCCGAGTTCCTGCCTTTCGCAGACAACAGCTTCGACTGCATCACCATTGCCTTTGGCCTGCGCAACGTGACTCACAAGGAAAAAGCCCTGGAGTCCATGTACCGGGTCCTGCGTCCGGGCGGACAGCTGATGATCCTCGAATTCTCGAAACCCGTCGCCGCGCTATCGCCCTTCTACGACCTGTATTCCTTCAAGGTCCTGCCCTTCATGGGCAAGATGGTCGCCAACGATTCGGAAAGCTATCGTTACCTTGCCGAATCCATTCGCAAGCACCCTGACCAGGAAACCTTGCTGGGCATGATGAATGACGCAGGATTCGATCGCACCCGCTATCACAACCTCACCGGCGGCATTGTCGCTTTGCACCGGGGTTACAAGTTCTGATGGACCTGCGCCCACCCCCATTGCCTGATGTCCTGCTCAGACCCTTACAGGAACTGATCAGTCGCAACATCATGGACTCGACTCCCGCCAGGGAGTTGCTACCGTCCCTGGCAGACCGGGTACTGGGCGTGTATTTGAAAGACACACCCATAGCGCTGCACATGTTGTTCCACGAGACAGGCGTGAGCCTGAGCTTCGCCCCGCCTGCCGACCCTGACGTGATCCTCAGCGGCGGATTGCTGGGACTGGCCCGCCTGACCGGCGACGACGCCAGTGAGGCGTTTCGCTCCGGCGAGGTGGAATTAATCGGCGAGGCTGAAATGGCCGGCACCATCCAGGAATTGCTGCAGCACGCCCACCCGGACTGGGAAGAGGAACTGTCCCGCCTGGTCGGTGACGTGGCCGCACACCAGGTAGGTAATTTTGCACGCAGCATTTTTGGCTGGAGCAAGCAGGCCGGCGAGAGCGTGCAACGCAATGCCACCGAATACCTGCAGGAAGAAAGCCGGGACCTGGTGGCGCCGGCCGAGGCGAGAGATTTTTGCGCCACTGTGGACACCGTACGTGATGATGTGGAACGCGCCGCGGCGAGACTGGACCGCCTGGAGAAACAAGTAAACCAGGCCCGGGAGTCGTAAGATGCTGCGCCCCTCGACTGTCCTGCGCCTGATAGCCATACAGCGAGTTTTGCTGCGTTACGGGCTAGACGAAATCGTCACCGCGACTCACTTGTTCAGACCCCTGCGTTACTTCTCGCCGGGCTGGTGGCGACGGGATTCACACCAGGAAAGCCTGGGTGCCCGGGTGCGGATGGCGCTCATCGAACTGGGCCCCATATTTGTAAAATTTGGCCAGTCCCTCTCCACCCGTCCCGACTTGTTACCCAAGGATGTGGCAGCCGAGCTTGCTCAATTGCAAGACCGGGTACCGCCCTTTCCCTCAGATAAAGCCCTGGCGATTATCGAGGGCGCCTATGGCAAGACGGTAGGCGAGGTCTTCGCAAGCTTTGACACCGAACCCCTGGCCGCTGCATCCATCGCCCAGGTACACACGGCGACGCTTAAGGATGGCCGGAGTGTCATCGTCAAGGTGCTGCGGCCCGGTGTGAAAAAGCGCATCCAAAGCGACATGGGCGTGCTGTACGCCATGGCCGGACTGGCTGAGCGATTCTGGTCCGAGGGCAAGCGGCTGCATCCGCTGGATGTGATCGCCGAATACGAGAAGACCACCCTGGATGAGTTGGACCTGCTACGCGAGGCCGCCAACGCGGCCCAGTTGCGACGCAATTTCGAAGGCTCAACCCAACTGTACGTTCCCGAGGTGCACTGGGACTACTGCCGCAAGAATGTACTGGTAATGGAACGGATTTACGGCGTACCGATAGCCAACATGGAGACCCTGAAAGCCAAGGGAACCAACTTCAAACGCCTGGCGGATCACGGCGTGGAGTTGTTCTTCACCCAGGTGTTCCAGCACAACTTCTTCCATGCCGACATGCACCCGGGCAATATTTTCGTGGACGTCACCACCCCCGAATTCCCGCGTTACATTGCGGTGGACTTCGGTATCGTGGGCACCCTGAGTACCCGTGACCAGTATTACCTGGCAGAGAATTTCCTGGCCTTCTTCAATCGGGATTACTACCGGGTGGCCAAGCTGCACCTGGACTCCGGCTGGGTCCCGCCGGAAACCCGGCTGGATGAACTGGAGTCCGCATTCCGTACAGTCTGCGAACCCATCTTCGCCAAGCCCCTGGAAGAAATTTCTTTCGGTCAATTGCTGGTACGCCTGTTCCAGACGGCGAGACGATTCAACATGGAAGTTCAGCCCCAGTTGATCTTGCTGCAAAAAACCCTGCTGCACATCGAGGGCCTGGGTCGTCACCTGTATCCCCAGCTGGATTTATGGGAAACCGGAAAACCCATACTCGAACGTTGGATGCGTGACCGTCTCAGCGGCGCCAATGTACTGGCCAAGCTGCGTCAGCAACTTCCCGATCTGAACGAAACCCTCCAGGATGTGCCCCAGTTGGTACAGACCCTGGTGCAGCAAGCTACCGAAGGACGCTTGAGCATTACCGTCAATGATCCGGGAGTCAGTGCACTGCGCAAGGAAATTGCCCAGTCAGCCCGCGCACGCTACACAGCCATGGCAGCCGGAGCGGTGCTGATTGCCGGAGCCTTGCTGATCGGCCTGAATGTTCAGCCCGAGTGGTTGGGTTGGGTGGTGAGCGGCACCGGCGCAGCGCTGTTGCTGATCAATCGCCCCTCGGCGAACTAATTACGCCATTCACCAATCAGAGTCCGTAGGGTGCACTCCGTGCACCGATTGGGATGTAGGGTATCGGGCCGGCAATCCCGTCGTAGGGTGCACTCCGTGCACCGATTTCGACGAATAATCGGGGCCAATTCGGGATTTAGGAAAGCGTACTTTATTGCAGCAAAAACAAAGGCGGTTTGCCCCCTTTTCTAGACCTTTTTTCTTCCGGATTTTTTCACCCCTCGCCCCCGCCAAAAGCAGGCAAAGGCGTTTTCCTGTAAAATACGCGTGAGCCCCCGCCCGAAACTGACTCGACTCGCTGAAATCGTGACCATGGATTTCGCCCAGTTTCACGATTATTTTATTTTCACCTTAGGTAGCAATTATGAAACTTGCGATTTTGTCGTGTGGACCGAACTGTTACAGCACGCGTCGACTAAAAGAAGCCGCGCTGGAAAGAAATTACGACGTCAAAGTACTCAATACTCTGAAGTTCGCCATTGACCTGGAGGAAGGTTCGCCGGACCTCTATTATCAGCAAAAATCACTGGGTGAGTATGATGCCGTGCTGCCACGTATCGGCGCGTCAATCACCTATTACGGCACAGCCGTGGTCCGGCAGTTTGAAGAGATGGACGTGTTCTGTGCGAACACCGCGAACGGCATCACAAACTCCCGCGACAAGTTGCGCAGCCTGCAGATACTCAGTCGTCACCATATCGGGATACCGCGCACGACCTTTGTAAAGGACAAGAGGGATGTGCTTCCGGCGATTGCACGTGTCGGCGGTGCGCCGGTAGTCATCAAGCTCATCGAAGGAACCCAGGGAATTGGCGTACTGCTGGCCGAAACTATCAAGGCAGCCGAATCTATCATTGAGCTTCTGCAGAGTCAGAAACAGAATGTGCTGATTCAAAAATTCGTCGCCGAGAGCCGAGGCAAGGATATTCGTGCCTTCGTTGTTGGAGATCGAGTGGTCGCAGCCATGCGACGGGTCGCCCAGGGACAAGAGTTCCGCAGCAACGTCCATCGCGGCGGCATCGCCGAGGCCGTCGAACTGAGCGAAGAGTATCGTGAGACAGCAGTGCGCGCCGCGCAGATACTTGGCCTGCGTATAGCCGGCGTGGACATGCTTGAAAGTTCCAGCGGCCCACAGATCATGGAAGTGAACTCATCGCCGGGTCTTGAAGGCATCGAAAAATGCACCCAGTTGGATATTGCTGGCGCCGTGGTCGAGTACATAGCCGCGCGAGTCGATTTTCCTGATATCGATATCCGACAGCGCCTGACAGTCAGTCGTGGCTATGGTGTCAGTGAAATCTTGATTCGTGCCGGATCGAATTTCGATGGCAAAACCATCACGGAAACCAAACTCAGAGACAGCGATATCAATGTACTCACGTTATATCGTGGCACAACCGTAATCCCCAATCCGCGTGAAGCGCGCACCTTGCAGGCAAACGATCGCTTGCTATGTTTTGGCAAGCTCGATGCAATGCGAGATTTGCTGCCTCCCAAGTCTCAGCGCAGAAGGCAACCAACGGTTGGAGTTCTCAACCCGGATGCAGCGGAGTAGCTTTCACACTGTGCAATGACCATTAGAATAAGGGCCCCAACCGGGGCCCTTATTCTTGGTGGCCCGACATGCCGATCCGCCAACGCGAGCTGGACAGTGATCAGGCCCGCTGGTTGAGGTTTCGGAAGGAATCTAACGCAATCGAATTTATTGCGGTTTGCGACTCCAATTCTTCTGTTTCAATTGTATGGGTAACGATCATCAGTGATTCCGTCACGTTCCATCGGGTCTTGTTGCCATGAAACGGTGATCAGGAAGCGGCCGCCGGTGCCGCAGTAATTCCCGGATTTCGACCAGATTCTGCATCAGAAACTTTTCGTATGGATCAATGTGAGGACCGGGATTTTCGACCAACTCCTCTAGCTGGTACAACGCAAACCAGAATGTCCTCTCCTCCGGCGTCGGATCTGTTAGTTCAGACTTGCCGAAGGTTTCTTGCCACTCCGTAAGCACCCTTTCTATATAACCGAGAGTATCGAGCCCCTCTGCCGATCCTGGAGCCACCCCGTCAAGGTAGCGCAGCAACACCAGCCGATGGCGATCAATGAATCGTTCATGATCCCGAGTGGTTGCCTCGCTCCTCTTTCCGATGCAAGGTTTGTTTAGCGACGTTGACATGGATCCATTATCAGCGATCCCATCGTGGAAATACCGCACGAGTTTTTGCCCCAATCAACCTGATATGCGAGTGGAACAAATTACATGAGCACGTCGGGTGAGGGCGGGATTCGGAAAGTGGTGAGCAAGAGCGGACCGATTCGAGTCACTCGAACCACCCACACGCGGATGTTCAATCCACCCTCGGCCTCTCACCACCGCAATGCCAACAGGCAGTGAACTGACCATCCAGATTTTCCCCGCAATCCGGGCAATCCCACTGGGGAAGATCCGCCGCCGGTCCTTTCAGGTGTTCCGCTACGATTTCACCGGCTTGCTGAAGGTCCTCGTCCCTCATGACCCATAATTGGGGCCAGACCTCGGTGAAAGGAACCTCGCCACGCAGGGTGAACATCTGATCGTTCTTCACCAGGCAGGGAATGCCCTCCTGCTCCAGCAGGTTTTTCAGGTGCTGGACAGTGACCAGCGAATCCGTTGTATAGATTTTTTTCACAGGATGCTCACCCCGGCTGCAAGCCGTCCAGGAACTCACCAATAGACTCGCCCTTTTCCATCACCTCAACCAGGGCGGAACCGACAATCACACCGTCCACGTGGGGCGCCAGGCGCTTCACCTGCTCTGCCGAGCGAATACCAAAACCGGCGCACACAGGAATGGATGATTTCTCACGCACCCCGTCCAGGTAATCCAGCATATTGTCTCGTTCGCTTGCGGCGCCGCCGGTGATACCGGTGACAGTGACTGCATAAACAAACCCGGTGCTGGCATCACACAGTTTCTGGATCCGTGATTCCGGAGTGACCGGGCTGACCAGTTGCACCAGGGCCAGGCCCTGGCTGGTGATGCTTTTAATCATGGGACCGGATTCCTCCAGGGGAAGATCCGGCACGATGAATCCACACACCCCGGCAGCCCGGGCGCGCTTGGCCAGCTCTTCCAACCCGTAGGCCAGCAATGGGTTCAGATAGCTCATCAGCAGGATCGGCGCCTGGGCCGCCCGTCCTGCTTTTTGCATCTGCTCCAGCTGATCGAGAATCCAGCGTACCGACACGCCTTGTTCCAGCGCCCGGTGACTGGCTCGCTGGATGGTTACACCATCGGCCATGGGATCCGAGAACGGCACCCCGAGTTCCACCACATCGCTGTGCTGGCTGACCTCGGTGAGGTGCTCCTGGAACTTGTTCGCATCCGGGAAGCCGGCGGTCATAAACGCGACCATGGGGACACGACCCCCGGCACGGGCATCACGCAGGGTCTTGGAAATCTTTTCGTGGGGAAGCATCAGCGTGAATCTCCTAAAGCGGCAGGGTGCGAAGTGTGGGCATGTCTTTATCGCCCCGACCGGACATACCGATCAGTATGCGCTTGCCCGGGTTCTCACGAGCCCAGCGTCGGGCGCCCGCCAGGGCATGAGCACTTTCCAGCGCGGGAAGAATTCCCTCCAGGCGACAGCACTCGTTCAGCGCATCCAGGGCTTCATCGTCACCAATCACCTTGTACTGAACACGTCCTATCTGCTTGAGCAGGGCGTGCTCCGGACCAACGCCCGGGTAATCCAGGCCGGCCGATACCGAATGGGTTTCCTGCACCTGGCCGTCCGCGTCCTGCAACAACATAGAATAGTTTCCGTGCAACACCCCCGGCGTGCCGTGTGACAGGGTCGCCGAATGATCGCCCAGGGCATCACCGCGTCCACCGGCCTCGATTCCAATGAGCTGGATGCTGCGATCTGCCAGCAGCGGGTGGAACATGCCGATGGCATTGGATCCGCCGCCAACACAGGCCACTGCCACATCCGGCAAGGCACCGGTGGCCTCCAGGATCTGCGCCCTGGCTTCCTGGCCAATCACCGACTGAAGGCGCTGTACCAGGGTGGGATAGGGATGGGGCCCAATGGCTGAACCCAGCAGGTAATACGTGTGCTCAGGATCAGTCACCCAGTCCCTGATGGCCTCGTCAATCGCGGCCCGCAGGGTACGGTCGCCAGTGGTTACCGGAAACACCTCGGTACCCAGTCGACGCATACGATCCACGTTCGGGGCCTGGCGTTCGATATCAATTTCGCCCATGTACACCCGACACGGCAGACCCAGTCGGGCGCAGGCCGCAGCGGTAGCCACACCATGCTGCCCGGCGCCGGTCTCGGCGACAATCCGCTTCACACCCAGGCGCTTGGCCAACAGGGCCTGGCCGATGGAGTTATTAATCTTGTGAGCACCGGTGTGGGCCAGGTCCTCACGCTTGAACCAGACATCCGCACCCCATGCCTCGCTAATCCTGGGGACGTGAGTCAAGGGCGTGGGACGGCCCACCCAGTCATGCAACTGGGCACGCAATTCCTCCCGAAACTCCGGGGTATCCAGGTGATCACGCATCCCCTGCTCCAGGCGCTCAAGGGCAGGCACAAGAGTCTCGGGGACGTATCGCCCACCGAACATGCCATAGCGACCAAACTCATCCGGCAGACTGCCGTCGATCAGGCGCTGCAACAGCTCTTCGTTCTGTTCGCTTTGGGTTGGCTTAACGGACATCATTCACTCCATTTCACTTTCTGCTGCACGAACGGCAGCCACAAATTCTCTGATTCTTTCCGGGTCCTTCACCCCCGGGGATGACTCAACACCGCTGCTGACATCCACCCCGAAAGGCCTGACCGCGGCAATCGCATCCGCCACGTTTCCCGGGTGCAGGCCGCCGGCCAACACCAACTGGGTGCGCGCCGACAAAGAGTTCGCCAAAGACCAATCGGCAGTTTCCCCGGCACCGGATTTGGCGCCCTCGTACACCAGCCGCGCCGGAAAAGATTCCGGAGCAACATTTCGGTATACCGGCAACGGCTCACACCCGGCGGGCAGGACAAAGCCCTCCAGTGCCTGGGCATCAGCCTGAAACCAGGTCGGCACAGCCAGGCCGAATAACTCGTCAAATTCCCCGGGCGCCGGCGACAAGGTCACGATAACGCTGCGCACGCCCGGCGGCAGCTGCCTGATCAGTTCCGCCGCCTGGGTGGCAGAAACCCGCCGGGGCGAGGCTGCCATGACAAAACCCACTGCATCCGCACCGGCCCGGACCGCAGCGTCCAGGGCAGCCTGATCTCGAATACCGCAAATCTTGATCCAGGTCCGGCTCATCTGGCCACCTCGCCGTCTTCCCGGCCCGCGGCAAGCAGCTCGGCCAGCGCCTGTGCCGGGTTACCGGAACGCATCAGGGCCGTACCCACCAGGGCCATGTCATAACCCAGTCCACGGGCCCAGCGGGCATGCTCCGGGGTTTCGATACCGCTTTCCGCGACCCGGTGGGACACGGACGGAAACGATGAGGCCGCGGTTTCAAATCGTTGCGGGTCCACCTGCAATGTTCTCAGGTCCCGACAATTTAAACCCAGCAATAACTGGTCCGTCTCGGGAAGGCTTGAAAACAACTCGCCCCCGCGTGCCAGTTCCTGTTCATCAAAGGCCTCTACCAGCACGAACATCTTCTGCTCAAGGGCTGCCAGGGTGATCTCCCTGCACTGGGCATCATCCAGCATGGCGAGTATCACCAGCACACCGCCGGCACCGGCGGCGCGAGCCTCCAGCACCTGGTAGGGGTCCACCAGGAAATCTTTTCGCATGGCCGGAATGCCGTGCCCGGCCAGTGCAGCAGCCGCCTCGGCCAGGTGCGTCAGCGAACCGCCAAATCGGCTGGGCTCGGTGAGCACCGACACCGCCGCCGCTCCACCGGAGGCGTAGTCCGCAACCCGCCGGGAAATATCCTCGTCCTGGTCTTTTAATCGCCCAGCCGCCGGAGACACCAGCTTCATCTCGGCAATGATGTCGAATCCTGCCGGATGAAAAACCAGTGACGGCGGCGCGGGCAGCGCGGCGATACGTTCCAGCAGCTGCGCCTGGGCCACCCGGGCGCGGGCCACCTTCAGGCGCTCCCGACTTCCCTGGGCCATGCTGTGGAGAAAATCACTCACCCTGAAATCACCCAGTCGCTCCAAATTCTGCTAACCGTTCAAGCAGGCGTCCGGCCCGGCCATCATCAATCGCCGCCGCCGCCAGCACCAGCGCTTCATCAAGGTTCGCGGCCATGCCAATCAACTCCAGGACCAGGGCCGCCCCAAGCACCAGTGCATCCCGGGGCGCGCCATGCTGTTTTCCGGCCAGTACATCTCGCAAGGCCTGGGCATTTACCGCGGCATCACCACCACGCAGATCTTCGGGAGTACAACGGGGCACGCCATGATCCAGCGGATCCTTCTCATACTCTTCCACCTTGCCGGGGCGCACATCGAACATCAGGAACTTGCCTACCGGGCTCGCCTCGTCCCAGCCCGGTTCGCCGTGAACCACAAAGGCCCGGGTAATCGGCATGCCGGCCAGGGCGTTCGCCATCAGGCGGGCAACCTGGGGGGAGTAGGCACCGATCAGGTAATACTCGGGCTGGGCCGGGTTGGTCAGGGGCCCAAGAATATTGAACACCGTGCGCACACCCATGGCAGCTCGCACTGGCACCACGGCCTTCATGGCCGGATGGTAGTAAGGCGCGAACAAGAAAGTGAACCCGGTCTTCTCCAGGCAGTCCCCTGCCCGGTTTTCATCCAGGGGCAGGGTAAGTCCCAGGCCTTCCAGTACATCGGCGCTTCCGCACAGACTGGAGACCGAACGATTGCCATGCTTGACCACCCTTGCGCCCGCCGCCGCAGCCAACAGGCCGGCACCGGTAGACAGGTTCAAACTGCCAGATCCATCACCGCCGGTTCCCACCGTGTCCACACAGGGACCGTCGTTTTTAATGTTGGGTTTGACCGCCAACTCGCGCATCGCCATGGCGAAACCGCGCACCTCTTCAGGGGTTTCGCCCTTGGCCCGAAGCGCTGCCAGCAAGGCACCCGCCTGGGCGGGCTCCATCTGCCCCCCAGCAAGCTCCCGCATCAAGCCATGGGCCTGCTCCTCAGACAGATCCTTTCCCTGCAATACGTCTTCAAGAAGGTTTTTCATTAGCCCGGTTACTCCACCGACATCTCAAGAAAATTCTTCATCAAAGCCAACCCGTCAGGAGTCAGCACGCTCTCCGGATGAAACTGCACGCCTTCCACCTTCAGGTCCCGGTGACGGGCGCCCATGATCTCGCCCTCGTCGGTCCTGGCAGTTACCACCAGTTCATCCGGCATGCTTACGCTTTCCGCTGCAAGAGAATGGTAACGACCCACTTCCATGGGATCAGGCAGGCCCTTGAAAACCCCCTGGCCATCGTGAGCCACCATGGAGGTCTTGCCATGCATCAACTCGGCAGCAGAAATAATCTTGCCGCCAAATACACTGACAATGGACTGGTGTCCCAGGCAGACCCCCAGCACCGGAATTTTTCCTGCGAAGGCGCGAATCATGTCGCAAGACACACCGGCACCTTCGGGCCGGCCCGGACCGGGAGAGATCACCAGGTGGGTGGGCTCAAGAGCCTCGGCCTCTTCCAGGGTAATTTCGTCATTGCGGTACACCAGCGTTTCCGCTCCAAGTCCGCGAAATGCCTGGACCAGGTTATAGGTGAATGAATCGTAGTTATCGATCAACAAGAGCCGTTGGCTCATAAGCCCTCCTGCGCCATGGCCAACGCGCGTCGCAAGACGCGGCTCTTGGCCAGGACTTCTTCATACTCTGCCTGGGGCTGGCTGTCGGCTACGATGCCCGCCCCGGCCTGGAAACAATACTTACCGCCCTGGAAGACGATAGTGCGAATTGCGATCGCCTGGTCCATGTCGCCACCATTGCCGAAATATCCAATGGTGCCGGCATACAGGCCACGTCCCACCGTTTCATACTGGTCGATGAGCTGCATGGCACGCACCTTGGGCGCCCCCACCAGGGTTCCGGCAGGAAAGGCCGCCGCGAACAGGTCCATGGCATCCTTGCCCTCGTCCAGGGTTCCACTGACCCCGCTGACGATATGCATGACATGGCTGTAGCGTTCAATGGCCCGGTAGGGCTCCACATGCACCGTGCCAGTGCGGGCAACCCTGCCCAGATCATTTCGAGCCAGGTCCACCAGCATGACGTGTTCGGCGCCTTCCTTGGGGTCCGCCAACAGGTCCTGTTCATGCAGGCGGTCAGACTTGCTGTCATGCCCCCTGGGGCGAGTGCCCGCGATGGGCCGCAAGGAGGCCTTGCTGCCGTGCAACTTGACCAGTGCCTCCGGTGAGGATCCCGCAACGGTGACATCATCCAGCTCGCAGAAATACATGTAGGGGGACGGGTTCAGCAAACGCAGCGCCCGGTACACATCAAACGGCGGCAGGTCTGTCGCGCCGTGAAACGCCACTGACAGCACCAGCTGATAGACATCACCGTCGTAAATATTTCCCTGGGCCTGCAGCACCGCCTGCTTGAACTGCTCGGGAGTCATGCTGGCCTGGGCAGGCTCGTAGCTGCCCCCCACCTTGCCCGCCGGGATTGCACCGCGCAGCGCTTCGACGATCTTGCCCTTGAGGACTTCACGCTGCTCTTCGCTGCCTTCATGCAGCAGCGCCATGCGTCGAGTCAGGTGATCGAACACCAGAACCGAACGTGGCGCCACGTAGATAGCATCCGGAGTTTCAAGTCGACCCGGCTTTGCTGGATCAAGACGCTCGAAGTAGCGAACCACATCGTAGCCGGCAGCGCCCACCAATCCGCCCTTGAAGGGCAACTCCTCACCCGCGGGCTTCAGTTGGGGAGCCATATCCAGGGCCTTGCGGAAGCCGTTAAGCAGTTCCTGCTGGTTCCGGGGCTTTCCATGGGACTCGCCGTTGATGCTCAGACCGGACGCATCCAGCCGCAGCTTGACCGCCTCTCCCAGTCCAATGAAAGAGTATCGAGCCAGGTGCTCACCACGCTCCACACTCTCCAGCAGGAAGCGGGGTTCGAAGTCTCGCAGCTTCAGATAGGCCGATACCGGCGTATCCAGGTCAGCGATTATGTCGAAAATCTTTTGCATCTTGCTCCTCGATTCGGTCCTTTGCCCCGGGAAGCAGGCATAAAAAAACCCACCCCCGGTTGCGGAGATGGGTCGTTGCGTTTCGTTTAGTCACGTCAGCCCGATACCATCTCCGTGGTACGGCGCCACCACCACTGGGAAACCTGCTGCTGGCTGTTGCGTGAATTGATCATGGCTCGAGTATGTCTGGGCACCTGTGGCAGGTCAACCCCGATCGCCCAGCCTAAATATCGTAGATCAGTGGCAGGACAATGCTGAAGCCCAGCCACATGATCAGGGTCAGGGGTAAGCCAACCCGTACGAAGTCCGAAAAACGATAGCCGCCAGCACTGAGAATAAGCAGGTTGGTCTGGTAACCAATCGGGGTGGCGTAACTCATATTTGCCCCAAACAGCACCGCCAGGACGAATGGTTCAGTGGGCACGCCCAGTTGCTGGGCGATGCTGATCGCGATGGGCGTTCCGATAACCGCCGCAGCGTTATTGGAAACCACGTTGGTCATGATCGCCATAACCAGCATCAACATGCTGAGCATCACTGGCACGGACAGGCCTGAAGCGCCGACCACGAACAACTGCGCCAGGTAATCTGCAGCGCCGGTCCGCAACATGGCAAGACCCAGGGCAAGGCTGGTGACGATGATCAATACCACCGGCGCACTCAACGCACCCAGGGCATCACGCCAGTTCAGGCAGCGGGTGGCGAGCATCATGCCAACACCCCCCAGGGCCGCCACGGATATGGGCAGCAGGTTCAGTGCGGCGAAGGCGATGACCACCGTCATGATGGCAATCGCCCGGGATGCCCGGTGGGTATGGGGAAGATCCATGGTTCCATCGAGCACCAACATCTGACCACTGTTCTTCAAGTCCCGGATATGTTCCCGGAATCCCTGTACCAGGATCACGTCACCGGCTCTCAAGGGTGATTCAGACAAGTCCCCGGTACGCTCGCCAGAACTGGAGCGGGCCCGATGCACCGCCAGGGGCGTGAGCTTGTAACGAGAGGTGAAGCGCACTTCCTTCAATGTTCGCTGGTGCAACATGGAACCGCGCGTCACCACCACCTCGGCCATTTGCTGGGCATCCACATCCAGGGGAAGACCCTCAGCGGCGGGAGTGGTTGCGCCGTCGGTGTCCGAAACGTTATGCAGGGCAACACCCAGGGCGTGCTCGAATTCCTTGAGTCTCTCCCGGGTATCCCTGACCAGCAGGCGGTCACCTTCCTGCAATCGTACCGACGGCAACTTGGCAAGGAAAAGTCCCTCGCCCCGCTGGATACGTTCGATGCGCATACGGTTATTGGTACGCCCCCGAATTTCAGCCAGGGTCTTGCCGTTGGCGAAGCTTTCCTCCGTCACGTGCAGGTAGGCGTCGAACACCCGTGGCGAGGTGTCGCCCATGGGCGGCTTACGCTCGGGCAGGATCATCGGAGCGATCACCCAGAGATAAAAAATACCCACGCTGCCAACCGCCAGCACCGGCAAGGTGAAATCAAACAGTCCGATGGGGCGCTGCCCCAGGTCCGCAGCGATGCTCACCACCAACAGGTTGGTGGAGGTGCCGATAGTGGTCCCCATTCCGCCAATCAGGGTAGCCAGGCCCATGGGCATCAGCATGCCGGACACCGGTACACCGGTACGCATGGCCACACCGACCAACATGGGCATCAACATGACCACGATCGGGGTGTTGTTCAAAAAGGCGCTGAGTACGGCCGAGACCAGCAAGGTCACCAGCAATGCCGCCTTGGGCCGCTTCACCCAGGCAAGAGCCATCTTCACGGCCAGGGGCTGAAGTGCGCCGGTGGTCTCCAGGCCCTTGCCCACGATCATCAAAGCGGCAATGGTAATCAGCGCTTCGTGGCCGAAGCCGGCGAAGAAGTCAGTCGCCTTCAGGCCGGCGCCGTCCAGCTCATAGGGAAACAGCTGGAAGATCACCACCAGGAGAATCAGGATGAGCAGGCTGCTGGTCTCAAGAGGAATGCTGTCCCGGGTAAACAGGAACAGCGTGAATACTGTCAGGGCCAGTACGATCAGCGCATGGATGTTTGGCAAATCAGGCATGGTGTACCAGTCTATTCATCGCGGCCGGCGCGACGGGTTTATTCGGACCCCGCAGGGCCAAATAACAAGCCCGACAAGTAACAAGTAAACAGCTATAACACGCACCCCTGCAACGGACAATCTGGTGCGCGGGCATGCAATATGATAACCGGACAGAATCTAATAGGTTCGCACCTGATGTCGACTCAGTCCAAGTGCCCATATCCGCCCCAGCAGTCTGGCCGAATTACCGTGGCTCAACAGTCGCCAGTTTCCCGGCAGGCGGGCGGAAAAACCGTCCACACTGGCCAACAACGGAATCAGGTTGGACCAGGCCAGGAGTTCCTCCGGAGTTTGTGCCGGGCTCAGCAGGCTGTGCGGTGACAGGGATAGCAACTGGCTGTTCCGCAGCCAGAAACGATCCAGCAGCGCCTGGATCCGGCATCGGAATGCCGGCTGCTCAATCTTCCTTACCCAATCGGCCTCCAGCAACGCTGGAAACGGCCCCTCCAGCCTGCCCAGGCGAAGTGACTCACCCATGGCCGCTTCGGCCGCCACCTTGATCACCCGCAGTAAGCGGGAAACCGTGGACGGCAGTTCCGGCTTCATACCCAGCCGGGATGCCAGCATGCCCAGATCACAAAGGTGTAAGGAAAGACGCCGCAACGCCCCACTGTTCTGACCAGGAAAACCAGCGACCAGCGGCAATGCGTCCAGCACCTGGTTACCCACTCTTACTGCCTCCACCATCGCATGGCGCAGCCCCGCCCAGTCAATCCGGTCCGCCCCGTCCAGGCAGCTGCACAGGCGAATATCCAGGCACACCGTGGCGCTGTCTCCCGGCGCCGCCAGCAAATGTGCCCCGCTTGCACCCAACCACCGCCTGGGCGCGAAGACCGGGCATATGCTTTCTCCGGGTGCCGCCAGGGCCAGCCCTATGCGACCCTCACCCGCGCCTCGCAGCAGCGCATTCCAGGGTTTTTCAGGCTGATCCGGGCCGCGAGCCACGGCGGCAATCTGGGAAAATGCCTGGTGATCCAGCCGCAATACCGGCCACTGGCCCGCCGTACACACCATGAGTCCGGCAGATGCCTCCTCCGGCAGCGCCAGGCCCTCCGGCAGACTGAACTCCCTGGCCTGGCCGGGGGTCAGCATCCGGGTAATCAGGATTTCTCCTCCCGGGCCGTCGGTATCACCTGCATCCCAGGGCCCCGGGCCCACCAGGCAATCCACCAACACCGGTTCTCCGGTACTGATAGCCCTGGGTACCACCACAACCGGATCCAGCTGTCGGATACGACCCCAACAGGTGTCCGGCAACATGGGTTGCTTCTTGATTCCCCTGTCCACTGCCCGCTCCCACCTCCTTGTGGGTTTTGCCAAAAGTCTGCCCGAACCCGGGGCCCGATTCCCCGGGTATTTCTCCCGGGCGGGGGCTTAATAACCGGTTGAAACTTGAATTGCCGGATGTTCGGGGCAATGATTCGCCTCCAACCCCCATTGCAGCACGTCATGCAACACGCATCCCAAAACGACAATTCGGCCGCTATCCGGTTTGGCGGACTGTTTCGCTACAGCGGCAGGGCTCTTCAGCTGGTCTGGACCACCAGTGTCCGGCTGTCCCTGGCCTTCGGTGCACTAACCCTGCTGGCCGGCGTGTTACCGGCGGTGGTGGCATGGGTGGGACAACTGATCGTGGACGGCGTGGTCAGCGCCATGAACACCGCCGGGGACGCTCAACAAGACGCCTTGCACCATGTCTACAAGCTGGTGGCATTTGAGGCCCTGGCCATCGCGGGGCTTTCCGCATGCCAGCGAGGCATATCAACCTGCCAGTCCCTGCTGCGCGCCCAGCTGGGCAACCGGGTCAATACCATGATCCTGGAGAAAGCCCTTACCCTGAACCTGCAGGACTTCGAGAATTCAGAGTTTTACGACAAGTTGACCCGAGCCAGGCGCGAGGCATCGGTGCGACCCCTGAGCCTGGTCAATCGGACTTTCGGACTGGCCCAGAACACGATCTCCCTGGTCAGCTACGCCTTCCTGCTCGCCCAGTTCTCTGGCTGGACACTGCTCATCCTGGCCCTTGCCGGGCTGCCGGCATTTGCCGCCGAAACCAAGTTCTCCGGAGACGCTTTCAGATTGTTCCGCTGGCGTTCACCGGAAACCCGCAAGCAGATGTACATCGAAACGGTGCTGGCCCGGGAAGACTATGCCAAGGAAGTGAAACTGTTCCGCCTCGGGCCGTTGCTGCTGAAGCGTTACATCGACATCTTCAAGGGCCTGTACAAGGAAGACCGCGCCCTCACATTGCGCCGCGACAGCTGGGGGCTACTGCTGGGACTGGTGGGCACTGCGGTATTTTACGCCGCCTATGCCTGGATAGCGGCCAGCGCGGTAAAGGGACAAATCAGCCTGGGACAGATGACCATGTACTTGCTGCTGTTCAAACAGGGACAGTCCGCGGTGGCGGCGATCCTGGCGGCCATAGGCGGGATGTACGAGGACAACCTCTACCTTTCCAATCTTTACGAATACCTGGAACAGCCGGTAAGCCAGCCTGGCGGTTCGGCCTCCGCCGGCCCGGACCCTGAAGACGGTATTCGATTTGAAAACGTGAGCTTCACCTATCCCGGGGCCAATCGGCCTGCGCTGGTGGATATCAGCCTGCACCTGCCGCCGGGGAGATCCCTTGCCCTGGTCGGAGAGAACGGTTCTGGCAAGACCACCCTGGTCAAACTGCTAAGCCGCCTGTATGAGCCAGACACCGGTCGAGTCCTGCTGGACGGACTCGATCTGCGTGAATGGGATGCAGAAAAACTGCGTGCCCGGGTAAGCGTAATTTTCCAGGATTTTGCGCGTTACCAGTTCCTGATGGGGGAAAACGTGGGCGCCGGTGATGTGGAGGAGTTCAGCAACGAGGCCCGCTGGAAGCGCGCCGGCGAAAAGGGCCTGGCCTCGGAATTCGTGGACCAGTTGCCCAAGGGGTATCACACCCAGCTGGGCCGTTGGTTCAAGGACGGCCAGGAAATCTCTGGCGGCCAATGGCAGAAAGTCGCGCTTTCCCGGGCATTTATGCGCGAGGATGCCGACATACTGGTGCTGGATGAACCCACCGCCGCCATGGATGCATCTGCCGAAGCCCAGGTGTTCGAGCATTTTCGCAAGCTGGCCCGCAACAGAATCGCCATCCTGATTTCCCACCGCTTCTCGACCGTTCGAATGGCGGACCAGATTGCTGTGCTCTCTGGGGGTAAAATGATCGAACACGGCAGCCATGAACAATTGCTGGCCGCCGATGGTGTATATGCCCGACTGTTTGAATTACAGGCGGCGGGTTATCGTTGATAAAATTCTGAGTTAAGAGGTTCAGCATGCCGTCTTTTGATGTGGTCTCCGAAGTAGACAAACATGAAGTCACCAACGCCATCGACCAGGCCAATCGTGAAGTGGGTACCCGTTTCGACTTCAAGGGCACCGGAGCCGAATTCGAGTATAAGGATGACATCATCCACCTGACCGCCGAGGCTGATTTTCAGCTGAAGCAGATGCTGGACATTCTCAACCTGAGAATCGCAAAGCGCGGTATCGACGTGGCTTGCCTGGATCCTCAGGACGTCGAGATGAGCGGTAACAAGGCAAACCAGAAAGTCCTGATTCGCCAGGGCATAGATCAGCCACTGGGCAAAAAGATCAATCGCATGATCAAGGACGCCAAGCTGAAAGTTCAAAGCGCTATCCAGGGAGATCAACTGCGGGTCACCGGGTAAAAGCGCGACGATTTGCAGGCGGTTAACTTGATTTGGCATTCGGAATATGACGAAGGCACAGGTGTGAAAGACGCGGTTATGGCAGCGCTGGCTTATGTCAAAGCCAATGGTGTGAAGCACTGGTTGGCAGATTTATCACGGTCAACAGCGCCGCTGAGTGATATTGATATGGCATGGGTCAATGGTGAAGAATTCATAGCCGCAGTTCGAGATTCGGGCCTGAGCCACTTTGTTTTGGTGCCGCCATTGCCGTCGACTGGGCAAGAC
>ENA-UOYD01000099-UOYD01000099.1-marine-metagenome-genome-assembly--contig:-NODE-99-length-27236-cov-14.565043_pt1 | contig 27236 bp, 34 predicted proteins | sample MGYA00238169_ERZ767097 | MGnify/ENA primary metagenome ERZ767097 (study PRJEB28937, sample SAMN06267346) | marine metagenome | isolation source: Columbia River Estuary | place: USA:Columbia River Estuary... | reverse complement strand
CACTGGTTCTTCACAGTTATGTCTGGGCAGTACGATTGCGATACGGTTTTTAAGCCTAACTTATCTGATTTTAGAAAGTTAGGGGAGATCACTATCCAGGATGGTATTCCTATGTCGTTTAAAGAATATAGTAGGAAGTGATTAGTAAAGTATAAGTACAGGTTCTACCGTAGACGCTAGAGCCTGTATTATTTACTAATGTCCGTTGACCTTTTTTAAAATAATCTTGACTTTTTAGTTTGATAGTAGTATAATATATTTTGAAATTTCAACATTATTAGTAAAGGGCTGCAGCTTAGAAATTAACATTTACGCAAAAACCCTTATCGCGATAGAATTTCTCATGCTGTAGTCCTTTACTAATAATGTAGTAGTTAATTAAAAATAATTTTGACAAAACACTGGGTTCATTGCTATAATATGTTTTCAAAATTAGAAAAAGAAAAGAAAAAGTTTATGGGGGTTGTTCGAGGCCGTTACGCAGTACGTAGGCAATAATATTGTAGACGCGTACCCGCTTCAGCGGATAAAAGATTAATGTAGGCTGAAACTTCTCGTGCCTACGCCCCACCCTAAATTGGGCAGACAAGGGACGTTTTATTTTTCGTTCTAGCGTTAGTAATACGGTTACTTTGTGTGGTTGTGTCCCTTGTCTGCCCACACAGGTTTCAAAATGGAGCTATAGTTTAACGGATAGAATAAGGGTCTTCTAAACCTTTGGTCTAGGTTCGATTCCTAGTGGCTCTACCAGTTTTCCAGTGCTGAAGTAGTAGTGGTACGCACTGTTAATAAACCCACTGTAATGGTGGTGGATGACGGTAAGTGCCTATACTATGTCGTTACCCCGTACTGTACGGTAGAAGTACAGTTAATAGGCGCAAGTCTACTCGATCTAACGTAGGGCCGACAATGGTTTATCCATCGCCTAGTTTATAGGTTTAAGACAGAGCGAGTTAGGTGAGGGCAAGGAAGGCGCGACAGGTTCTTCTAAAGTCTTCTGTGCTACAGGAGCAACCTAATTAAATCATACTTTCGTTTATTAAAGGAATAACATGGCTAAGTGCAGAAATTTTGATAGCGAGTGTATTGCAGATACCTACTGTAAAAACCATTGCAGGTTGTTGAAGGAAGAAAAATCTAGGGCTAGTGTTACCCTATCCTACACTAATGGAGACCAACTATCATTTATAAAGTCTCTAACTAGAGAGGAAATGGAGTACTACAAGTCTATAAGTGACGTAGATAGTAACATATTTATGAGTTCCATTTCAACCCCTTAGATTTGTTGCATTTAAAAGAGTTTGGAAGGGTGTCAGAGCCTGGTTTAATGAACTGGTCTTGAAAACCAGCGGGTGTAAAAGCCCCGTGGGTTCAAATCCCACCCCTTCCGCCAAATATAAGAATTCGGGGCCTTTAGCTTAGTTGGTCAAAGCACCCGACTCATAATCGGTAGATCCTCAGTTCAAGTCTGAGAAGGCCCACCACTTTTAACGAGGTTTATTATGTGCGAGAAAGACGACGAGGATTTTGCTTCAATTGAAGAGGAATGGATAGATACTCTTTTCAATACCTTCTCTGGAGAGCCTCTAGATGCAGGAACATCGGAAATCTGGCCTATAGTTCCAGATAGTGATTAGTAGTTTAAAATTATACTCAGGTGACGGAATAGGCATACGTATCAGATTTAGAATCTGAGTTTTGAGGGTTCGATTCCCTCCCTGAGTACCAAATTATTGCGGGTTGTTGAAATAGTATCATGCAGGTCTCATAAGCCTTCGTTCTGGGTGCAACTCCCAGACCCGCCTCCAAATCCAGGACCTACTACCTTATAGTGGGCGCGATCTCTTCTGCTGCGACAAACAGAAGACCGAGCTTGGTCGGTTATCTCAAGACTCTAGCAAAGAGGAGGAGTTCTTTGTTCGTATGGCCCGCGAAATAGTGCGCTTAGTTTAGTAGTTTCCTAAACATATTTGTAACCGTTGCAAGGGTGAAATACGTTAAAAACTACTCGCAGGCCGTAGCTCCCGTGTTATAAGATTGCTACAGGTAGTGCTGGCTGCCTTCCGTTAAGTGGGGACACACCAGCGTTTTGCTTCTATAGTTAAATGGCATAACAACTGCCTTGTAAGCAGTGGTCCGCAGTTCGATTCTGTGTAGAAGCACCATATTTATGCGGGTACGTTAAAGGTTAACCGTCAGCCTTCCAAGCTGTACAGCAGGGGTTCGAATCCCCTTACCCGCTCCAATTTAAAAACTATAGGAATAGAAATGCCAACATACAATTATAAGTGCAGCTCATGTGAGCATGTAGTTGAAGTGTACCACGGAATAAATGAAGAGCGACCTAGTTGCCCTGAATGTGAAGAAAAGGCACTAGAGGTATTCTATGAAAGTGCTCCGTCATTCCATACTGTAGGAATGGGCTGGGGCGGAAAGGGCCACCCAGTATAAAAACAACATAGGAGATTCGCCATGAAGGTTAAGATAGGAAATTACCGAAAAAACAAAGGTAAGAAAGTCGATGTTAGTATCGAGAGATACGACATTGGAGATATGGACGCAACTCTAGCGCACATAATCTACCCTATGTTGGTTAAACTAAAGAAGCATAAACATGGCGCTCCTAATGTTGACGATGAGGACGTACCCGAAGAGCTTAGATCGTATAACTCAGATATCTTAGACTCCACTGCTAACGGCATAGACGAAATAGATGCTAACCATTTTAAAAGATGGGACTGGGTAATGGATGAGATGATTTGGGGTTTTGGTCAGTACAATTCTGACTGGGAAAGTCAGTTTATGACTAAGAAAGAGCCAGCTGATATTATTCCAGAACCTCGAACAGCTACCCTTGATGGTATGGGTCTAAATGAATGGAGCTTTGATTCAGAAGGTCGTAGAGCACATGAAGATCGTATTGTAAACGCTACAACGTTGTTTGGTAAATACTACAGTTGTCTTTGGAGTTAATATAATACAAGTCGGTAGTTCAACGGCAGAGCAACGGTCTACAAAATCGTAGATGTAAAGTTAACTTATATTTATCCAGAGGAAAAAATGGCAACTACTAAAGATTGGCCACAGGCCTGTTACAACGAAACAAGTATGTGGGTTACTGCGGCATGCAAGGAATATGTCGAAACAGTATATTATCCCTCATTAACAACTACCACAGACACCACCACAACTACTATCGAGCAACCACCTATTACGGATACGGTTTTCCTTGCTGGCCCAGCTCCAGTGTTTGGAACAGGAATTATTCCTTCTCTTTTCATTGCGATATTTGCGTATGGTCTTTTGAAATGGCGTAAACGGGTCTTTTCCAGATAAGGCGATTAGATCGCCATCTTACCCTTAATTGCGGGCCAGTGTACGTATCCAGCTAATTCAAAATCCTTCCTGGCCTGCCAATTATTTAAAATAGGTATTCTAGTACTTAAGTACCTATTCTAAATAATTTTGACAAATATCCTATTATTTGCTATAATAGTTTTAATAAATAAATAGATAAGCAAAGGATTTTTGAAATGACCAAGTCTGACTGCAGAAAAGGAGTTTTCTGACCTATGAAATGTCCCTATTGTGAGACAGGTAAAATGTTGCCTTCCTTATTTCGTGCCCCTTTTAGGTACGGAACTTTTAAAACTAAACTAATTTCGCACTCGTCAGAGTGTACCGTATGCAAGGCTTGGGTAACTAACGCTGAGCAGTTTAATAAAAACCAAAAAATGATAGATGCTATTAGAAAGGCACGGCCGACCAAGAACCTGGCACTCCTTGCCTAATGGAGCGCAATTCTCTCTGGCTGCGTTAATTGAGAGACCTATGTTCTACCTTCGAGAGTGGTTAACTAAGTAAGGGGTGCGGTGTCACCTAAAACGACTAGGAGATTAGATGCCTTTAAGTTCTGCGCTTGGTAGTTTGCGGTAATAGACTACTTAAGGTAATGTGTCCTTAGGATAAAATACACGGTTGATCTGGCAGCCGAAAGTGGGGGTCACACCAGAACTAATTTACAAGGGGGCTAATTAGCCCCCTAATAGCTATATGATATTTGACTGATATACTTATGGACGCGGGTTCGATTCCCGCCATTCTCCACCAAAACTGCCTTCCCCAATACACCAGACGCGTTGGGGACTGCTGGGTCCTTTAGAGGGTAGTTCTGATGGGGATGTATAGGATTCGACATGGGTAGGTAGGAAAGATGGATAGCTCGTGTAAGATCACGTTAAAAATAAAACTTAAAATAAACGCAAATGACAACGTATACGCAGTAGCTGCTTAAGCACTGCACTGGTCTAACTAGCCGGTTTTTAGAAATAGTAAGTTGTGTTCTCCTATAGCGATATAGGGTCATATCTTTAGGGGCGTTCTCCCGCCCCTTAAAACCTTTTTTCAATAAAACACATGACCTGCTTAAAGCGGGTTTTGTCGTCTCTGGGGTTTGCAAAAAGAACCACGCGCCAACCAACCATCAATATAAACAATTAACAAAGTATTACGTGAGAGTATATGACAATACCATTACAACCAGTCTCCTTAGAAATTTGGGACAAAAAGTATAGGCTCAAAGATCGAGAGGGTAACCCTGTAGATAAGGATATAAACGATACTTTTAAAAGAGTAGCAATGTCCCTAGCCCTTACCGAAAAGGACTCCGATTACTGGTATGAGAAGTTCCTATGGGCTCTAGAGAATGGAGCTATACCAGCAGGTAGAATTACCTCTAACATAGGTGCAGGAAAGTACAAACCTGCTACCTCAACCATAAACTGTACAGTCTCCGGAACTATCGAAGATAGTATGGATGACATTCTTACTAAGCTACATGAAGCAGGCTTAACCCTTAAAGCAGGTTGCGGCATAGGTTACGAGTTCTCTACTCTACGACCTAAAAACTCATTTGTTCAAGGGGCAGGTGCTACAACGTCTGGTCCTCTATCCTTTATGGATATCTACGATAAGATGTGTTTTACTGTTTCATCGGCAGGTGGACGTAGGGGTGCACAGATGTGTACATTCGATGTACAACACCCTGATGTTTTTGAGTTCATTAAAGCTAAAAGAGAAGATGGACGGCTTAGACAGTTCAACTTATCTCTACTCATTACTGACGCATTTATCGAAGCCGTAAAAAAGGACGAAGACTTCCCTCTAGTATTCCCTGTTACTAAGAATGCTGAAAGAGATGGGGACCAATGCATTTGGAGAAACTGGTCTGACTCAGATGACTACGTAAAGAATGCAGAAGGCGAAGTACTCTGCAAGATATATGAGACTGTAAAAGCTAGAGACTTATGGGACGCTATCATGGAGTCCACATATGATTTTGCAGAGCCTGGATTTATTCTTATTGACCGAGTTAATGAAATGAACAATAACTGGTTCTGTGAGGATATTCGTGCAACCAACCCATGTGGAGAGCAACCGTTACCACCTTACGGCTCTTGTCTGCTAGGCTCTATTAACTTAGTACACTTTGTTGATAATCCTTTTACTGAAAAAGCTAGTTTTAATTATGTGAAGTACCGAATAGTAATAGATATCTTCACACGGATGCTAGATAACGTAGTAGAGTTGAACGGTCTACCACTTTCAGAACAGGAAAAGGAAATTTTCCGAAAGAGACGTCATGGAATGGGCTTCTTAGGATTAGGTAGTGCTATGACGATGCTTAGAATTCCTTATGGTAGTCCTGAGTCAATCAGGTTCACGGAAGAAGTATCCAAAGTTCTTACGGTAGAAGGTTATAAGACAGGTATTGAATTAGCCGTAGAAAAAGGTCCTGCTCCTATAATGGAAGAGCAATTCCGTATTGATGCCAATCCTAGTAAGAGATTTCAGAGTACAGTGAGTGCAATGAGAACAGCAGGTGCAGTAAAAGATAAAGATACTACCATATCTGGTAGAGTACTGTGGACGCAATCTAAGTTTATGAATAACGTCTGGAAAGAAGTTGATGATAACACCAGACTATCAGCCTGGAATTATGGATGTCGTTTTACTCACCATAGTAGTATTGCCCCTACTGGAACTATTGCCCTATCGCTAGGTAACAATGTATCCAATGGTATCGAGCCTAGTTTTGGTCATCAGTATAGTAGAAACATTATTATATCAGGCAAGAAGACCAAAAAGAAGTCTGACGTGTTCTCTTATGAGTTATTACTGTACCGGCATTTAGTAGACCCAACAGCAACTGCTTATAATGGTAAATTACCAGAGTACTTCTCTACTGCAGAAACTGTTACTCCTATGCAACACGTAGCTGTACAAGCAGCCGCACAGAAATGGATAGATAGTTCTATTTCTAAAACTGCTAATGTCCCTACTGACTTCCCCTTTGAGGAGTTTAAGGATATTTATATGTATGCACATGAAGCTGGTCTGAAAGGATGTACAACTTTCCGATTTAACCCAGAAGCGTTTCAAGGCGTACTAGTTCAGGATTCAGACTTAAAGAAGACATTCTACGAGTTCACTGATCTAGAAGGTAACGTAATTAAATGCTCTGGAGAAGAGGAGATATTCTTTGACGGGGAAACACACACCGCAGCTAATTTGTATGACGCTATGAAGGAAGGTTACTATGGAAAATTCTAAAGTGAGAAAGCTATCAGGTACTAAGCTTAAAAGCTTTAAACTTATCGAAGAAGTACAAGAATCGTTTGTGCCAGAACAGATTAGTGAAAAACTGAAAAGACCAAAGCACTTAAAGGGCTCAACTTATAAGATCACTCCCACATCTGGGGAAGGGTCTTTATATGTCACTATTAACGACATTGTTCTCAATAAGGGCACAGAGCATGAGGAAATCAGACCATTTGAGATATTTATCAACACAAAGAATGTTGAACATTTTCAGTGGATATCTGCTCTTACTCGCGTAATGAGTGCTATCTTTAGAAAGGGTGGTAGTTATAGTTTCCTAATAGAAGAACTACAAGAAGTGTTCGACCCTAGAGGTGGATACTGGAGCGGTTCTAAACTTATGGGAAGTATTGTAGCACATATTGGGCAGGTTCTAGAAGATCATGTCAATGCCTATAAAGTTGAAAAAGAAGTACATAGTGAAGAAACGATTAGTGAAGAAACGACTGAACATTCGGGATTTCCTGATTCCGCGTCACTATGTAATAAGTGTAGACATAAAGCTGTAATTATGAAAGATGGGTGTCCAACCTGTCTAAACTGTGGAGACTCTAAGTGTGGATAAGCATCTAACAATATTGAAATTTTATACAAAGGAATGCGTTCCGTGTAAGAACATAAACCTGTTTTGGAACGATCTAATCGGAGAGATTTCCTATGCTAACTTTGAATCAGTGGATTCAGAGGAACAGCCAGAACTAGCTACTAAATTTAGAGTACGTAGTGTTCCCACTTTCGTAGCACTAGATATAGACGGCAACGTAATGGGAGTCTTAACTAACAGCCAGACAAAGGCATCTTTAACTAAATGGATTGAGGGATTTTGAAATAATGACAGTATATAAAAAAGCAGACTATGTTAAAGGGTTAGCAATCTTGTTTGACTTGCCGAAAGACGCTAAGAAGGACATAGAGAAACTGTCTGTTGGTACACTAGCTATGTTGTTTGAAGGGCAGAAAAAGAACGCTCTAGCATTTCAAGAGCTTAAAGCGTCAAGTGCACGAAACTGGTAAATAGTTTTGACAAATTGGTTGGTATATTGATATAATATATTCTGAAATTTGAGAAAAGTTAGATAAAGTTTTTGACTTTAGTAGTAAAGAAAATAGTTTTGACAAACAGGCTGTTAACACAGTATAATATATTTTCAAAATTGATTTGAAAATTAAAATATATAAGAGGATATAACATGAAGTGGACTGACGAGCAAAAGGCAGAAGTAATCGCACGCTATTTAGATGCGGAACCTACTCCTGAAAACTCAATGGAAATCGTAGCAGAACTCGCAGAAGAATTTGAGAAGACCCCTAACGGTGTCCGACTGATTCTTAGTTCAGCTAACGCTTACGTTAAAACTGGGGCTAAATCTGGTGGAACAGCATCTTCAGCAGCATCTTCAGACAAGCCTAAGCGCGTGTCAAAAGCAGATGCCATTGCAGAGCTTACTTCAGCTATCGAAGACGCTGGACAACCATTAGACGAAGAAATTCTAAGTAAGTTGACTGGCAAAGCTGCTCAATACTTTACTTCAGTACTTCGCGGTACGGGTACTTCAGAAGACTAAGGAGTACTCATGGCTACGATAATTAAGATAAAGCCAGGCGAAGATTTAAGTCCTGGCAACATTACCAAGGTTATCAAGGCTCTTGAGGATGGAGCTACTAAGAAACTAGCTTGTGAGCACTTAGGTATTGCTTATAATACTAAAAGGCTACAAGCTATTATTGACAGTCATTGTAGTAGACTAGCATTTGAGAAAACTCAGAAAGCTAAACGGCGTGGCAAGCCGGTTCTGAATCCTGAAGCTGCTAGTATTATAGAAAGCTACCTTACAGACGGTTCAATAGAATCAGCAGCGAAGTCTCACTATCGAAGTGCTGCCATTATAAAAGAGACTTTACTAAAGCATGGGGCAATGCTAAAGTCTCCTAAGACTGACTACTTCCATCCACAGATGTTGCCCGATCAATGCGTTGTGGAATCTTTGGAAGTAGGAGAGTTGGTATGGAGCAGTAGATATAACTCACCAGCAGAAGTAATAAAGTGGCTAGGCGGAACGGGCTATCGTATCTGGATTCTTGGAGAAAATAGCCAATTTGCAGCACAGCCTATAGAAGAACTTGGAAGCCTAAGGCATCTACAAGAGTTAGGTGTCAACATAACTAGAATTATCAGGGAGTAATACATGAATCGTGATCGCTTTATTAAATTAATGGAAGAGTACGGGGACGCACAAGTATTTATCAAAGGCCCAGTGTCTAAAAAGATTAAATACAATATCGTAACAGCAGACCTAAACAATGCCCATATTAAGCAGCGAGCAGGCGCTCGTAATCAGGTAACACTAGAAGGAAGAGTTCTTACCTTTGCGTGGGACCAAGATGACTTCCGCCAGATTGATCCAGCCGATGTTATTAAAGTAGTACCCCTTAATGAGTTAGTACATAAACGATACAGGAGTGTACATGGGCAGCGAAGCTGATGGAGACATAGTAAAAGATAAAATTATCTTTGAAGACACAGATAAGTTTATCCAGTGGCGTTTTACAGTTAACGAGTTCTATGAGAAGCACTATGTACATCTTAGAAAGTACTACTTAAACTTTGAAGGGGAGTATGTACCTTCAAAAGAGGGAGCTTGTTTACCTCTTTCCGTAGAAGTAGTAGGAGCACTCGCAGGGGCGTTCCTGAGTTTAATGTCAGATATCGAAGCACTAGAACAATTAATGGAGCACTTAGATGCAGAAACAATATCCAAAATACTTACAGGAATTGAAAACCTCGGCTGATCTTGCCTATGACAAGGGTTTTCCTATAATGGATGACGCTACTTATGATGCCTTGTTTGGGGACACTGGTGGTATTGGGGCTCCTAATGGAGATATTCCACATGCTATTCCGATGTACTCTCTACAAAAGCATTATAAAGAGGATGGAGACCCTCCATTTCCTAGTAATGGCAATATAGTTGAAACTCCAAAACTAGATGGAGCAGCTGTGAGTCTTTTGTACGTATCAGGTGTGTTAGTGCAAGCGTTAACTAGAGGTGACGGCAAGTTAGGACGATCAATTATTGATAAAGCTCTAGCTTTAGACTCAGTAGTTAATCGACTAACGCTGCCCTTCGACTGTCAGATAACGGGTGAGATGGTTGCTTCTAAAGAGGTATCAAACTCCAGAAACGCTGCGTCAGGCTCTCTAGGATTGAAACATCTGGGAGAATTCCAGGCTAGGGCCGAGGAAATAGACCTTACCTTTGTAGCTTACGGAGTGTCCTTCCTAGAAGATAAATCTATAGAAGACAATTTAAACTCAAACTACGCTGCTGACTTAGCTATGTTACATGACGAAGGGTTCATTACAGTAACGTCAGAGGATTTTATGTTAAGTATATTTCCTACGGACGGTAAGGTTCTACGAGTTAATGACAATAGTGTGTTTGCAGGTATGGGATACACGGCTAAGCATCCCAGAGGCGCATACGCTTTTAAAGAGAAACAAAAACCCGTAACTACAAAACTACTGGATGTTGTTTGGCAGACAGGCAAATCAGGTAAGGTAACACCAGTTGCAATACTTGAATCAGTAGTTATTGGGCAAGCTAACATTAGCAGAGCAACACTAAACAATATGTCTTATATCGAAGCCTTGAATCTAGAAATAGGTTGCTTAGTAGAGGTGATACGTGCTGGAGAAATTATTCCTTGCGTTGTAGGTAGAGCTGATTGAAAAATAGTTTTGACATTTCGATGCTGGTTTGTTATAATATATACATAATTTGGGAAGAAAAGAATTTATGAAAATCTCTGCTCCGGTGAATTGTCCCTCCTGCTCAAGTCCTTTAGAGCTTGTTAAGGATCAACTGTTTTGCCGTAGTAACTCCTGTCCTGCTAAGGTAACGAAGCAGCTAGAGCACTACTGTAAAATAATGAAAATAAAGGGACTTGGACCAAAAACAATCGAAAGGTTGGGCATTAGTTCTATCTCAGAACTTTATGAGCTGACCGTAGATGATTTAGTAGACACTCTAGGTGATAAAATAGGTACTAAACTATTTGACGAAATAGAGGATTCTAAAGTAAAGGATTTTCCCACCTTCCTAGCAGCTTTCAGTATTCCTCTTATTGGAACTACCGCTGCATCCAAACTAGGAACTGTAGTAAACAACGTAGGGGACATAACCCCAGCCTCCGCAAAAGAGGCGGGGTTAGGCGACAAAGCCATAGAAAGTTTATGGACTTGGTTGTCAGAAGCCTGGTACATTGATTTGTTCAGGCTGCCAGTAATCCAGACTATGCAAAAAGCTAAGATTAGGGACGATGTAGCGAAACTATCTACTGCGGATTGTATTAATGTGGTAATTACTGGTAAGTTAGATAACTTTAAAAATCGAAGAGACGCTTCGGCCTACTTAGAAGCGTTAGGTTTCGTAGTGAAGCCGTCAGTAACTAAAAGAACGGATTATCTAATTGATGAAGAAGGAAGACCGTCTTCATCAAGGAATAAAGCTCAAACATATAACACAAAAATAACATCAATCGTTGAACTCGTTAAAGAGTTCCAAAACAAAGAATAAAGGGTAAAATAACATGGCTGGAAAAAATTGGACTGATGAGCGTACTGCACAACTGGTTGGCATGGTAGCTGATGGCGTAGTATCTCAAGATGCATTAAAAGACATGGCAGTTGAACTAGACGTAACTGCTCGTAGCGTTGGTGCTAAATTGCGTAAGATGGGTTATGAAGTTGAACTAGCTTCAGCTGCTGCTCGTAGTAAGTGGACTGATGCAGAAGAAGCTGCTCTACGTGACTTGTTGCAAGATCACAATGGCACATTAACCTACGCTGAAGTAGCTGCCACTCTTGAAGATGGTAAGTATAGTGCAAAAGCGGTACAGGGTAAAGTATTGTCAATGGAAATGACTGACTACGTTAAGCCAACTCCTAAGGCAGAAGTTGAGCGTAGCTACACAGCTGAGCAAGAAGCTACTTTCATCGAAATGGCTGCTGCTGGTGAATACATCGAAGCAATCGCTGAAGCATTGGGCAAGACTATCAACTCTGTACGCGGTAAGGCTCTTAGCCTATCACGCCAAGTAGAAGGTTTCGTATCTCCTACCCAAGAGACTTCTCATGCTAAGACTAAGGTTGATGCAATCGCCTCACTAGGTGATAAGATCAAGACTATGACAGTAGACGAAATTGCGGAAGCAGTTGGCAAATCTGCTCGTGGTATTAAGACTACCCTTACTCGTCGTGCACTTACTTGCGCTGACTATGACGGTTCTAAGAAAGCTGCAAAGAACGCTGCTGACAAGACTGCCTAATCAATAAAAAATCGGTGTAATCAACACCTAATCAAGGAGCACTAGGAATCTAGTGCTCCTTTTTCTGTATTTAGAGGAGGTAAACCTGTGCATGTTCGCTTAGAATTCATAGATGACCACTCAATATCTCCAGAGGAAGTAGTAGAATCAGCTAGAGCATTATATGGCGACTCCATATCTGTGAAAATATCAGCAGACTCAGATGATTCATTCAACTTGTTATATCATGCAATTCAGCAACATATAACAATGCGGCAGGTACATTCCTACTTCGATGACGGGATATTGTACGATTCCAAGGTAAAGCAGTTAGCTGCTGAAGTTCAAAAACTGACTGAGGAAGCATTTAACCAAGTAGTCATGGACAACGAGGATAAATTAACATAATATGGTAAACATAGAAGGAATTGTATTATATAAACTCTTAGAAGAACAAAGTCTATCAGCATTTGCAGATCTGAAGTCCTGTTTCTTCTCCGGGGCTTACACTCCTATCTATAGACTCATACACAAATTTTATATAAGAGAAGGTATTGTGCCTTCTTTTGAAAGTCTCTTGCTAGTAACTAAAGATGCAAGAAGTCTTAACTCCCTATACGCTTTACAGACGCTAGAGGTTCCTGACGTAGAGTTAGACCTAGCGGTGTCTGCTTTGATTGACCAGTATGCCCAGAACGAAGCCCTGACAGCGATAGACGCCTTCATAGACAAGGTTACTTTCTTTGACGTTACTGAGATCAAAGAAGGTATTGGGGAAATCCTTCTGGACTTAGATTCAAAACTAGACACAGAAGAAAGCATTATGACTGCCGATCAGTTTACCGTGTTCAAGAATATAGAGGAAACAGATAAGGGCAGGATCGCTTCGGGTATTAGTAATTGGTACGACGCACACTTTGGTGGCTTGTTCTTAGAAGAATTAGTCCTTGTAGGTGGTAAGAAAGGTTCAGGAAAGTCGATTGTGTGTGCCAACCTTGCTGTAGCACAGTATGAGGCAGGCTTTGTAGTACCATACTACACTATTGAAATGACTGGTGATGAAACCTTTATGCGTATCATGTGTATGTTAGCTAAAGTAGACTTCAATCATTGTCGTAACAATAGACTGTCAGTTGATGAAGTAGATAGATTAGCTAAAGTACGAGCTGGCATGTTCGTAGACGGAGATAAGTATTATGAGTCGTTTGCTACAGACCACAAAGATGCATTCAGATTAGAGAAAGAGTTAAAGCAAAACACACATCTACATCCAGACAATCAGATCATTATTATTGATGATAGAGACTTATCTATCACTAAGTTAGACTTGAGTATGCAAAAGCTGAAGGCACAGTATAAGGATAACATAAAACTTATATTGATTGACTATATGAACCAGATTACTATGGGTGGCAATGTCGATAGCATGTATGACTGGAAAGATCAAGTATCTGTAAGTAAGCAAGTGAAAAACCTAGCGAGAAAATACAAGTGTGCGATAGTAAGTCCATATCAGATTGATGATACGGGTGCTACGCGCTTTGCTAGAGGTATTCTGGACTCTTGTGACGTAGCGTTACTATTAGATTCTAAGAAGGTTCCTGATAGCTTAGTTTATACTTGTGCTAAAGCTCGAAGTGGTTCCGATACATTCTCTTTTAGAACTTCGATTGCTTGGAGTTATATGAGAACTGATCCCTCAGAGATTCCTTTAGAACCTGAAGTTATAGAAGGGGAAGAGGAAGAAACTAAAGAAGTTCCTTGGTCTGCTAAGAAGAAGAAACAGCAGGATAGGGCAGTACTTACAGGAGTAGGGGAACTATGAACGTAGAGGAACTATTAGGGGCAAAGGATATATACTTTAAACCCGCAGGGAAGGATGTGCAGATTAAGTGCTTGAATCCTGAGCATGATGACTCGCATCCTTCCACTCGGGTTGATCGTATAACTGGAGTATTTCATTGCTTATCCTGCGGCCACAAAGGAAACATATTTGATTACTTTAATGAGCTTAGAGACTATAAAAGTGAAAAGATTCTACAGGTTAGGAAAAAGATCAGAGACATTTTAACCAGTACTAAAGGGTTAACTGTACCCGAAGGTGCTGTACCTTTTGCGAAGCCTTTTAGAGATATTAAAGGCTCTGTATATAAGGAACTAGAAGCGTTTACACATGACGACTTCGAAGATAGATTAGTTTTTCCAGTGAGAGGTATCTCTGGAAGAATTGTCGCATTCTCAGCTAGGCATATGTACTCGGATGCCTCACCTAAGTATATAATTAGTCCTAGTGACGTTAGCTTGCCCATATATCCGGCAACAGCTAAACCTCATCTAGGCTCTATGTTCTTGGTAGAGGGCATATTTGATTACATAAATCTTAGGGATAAGGGCGTATACAATGTAGGTTGCTTGTTTGGTACTAGAACGCTATCATATGATAACGTTGAGGATCGTTTAATGCCTCTACTATTGGCCGGAACTACATTGGTATACCTAATGTTGGATGGGGACGCAGCAGGCGTAAAAGCTGCTGAAGATATCAAGAAAATTATAACAACAAAAACCCGCTTAGTAGTAGAGATCGTAAAACTAGCGGAAGACACTGACCCCGGGGCATTTACGCAAACTGACGTAGATGACCTACTAAAATCCATATATAAGGAAACTTAATGTTTACTAAATCTCCACACACACTATTTTCACAAGACATAGAAGTACTAAAGCACAATCGCCTATTCATTGATGATCTGATTCAAGAGGGCGCTGATCTGCATGAGATTTTAAACAAGCTACATTCTAGTGGGGAAGCAGACAGTCTAGAGATTAGAATTAACTCTTGCGGCGGGTACGTCAAGTACGGCCAACAACTGATAAATGTAATGAGAGACAAATTCCATGAGCGCTGTGTAACAGTAATTGACGCTGAAGCGTCTAGCATGGCAGCGCTGATTTTCATGGCTGGTGATTCTAGAATTATTTATCCACACAGCGTACTGATGGTGCATGATGTATCAATGTACATGGTGGGTAAGGTAAATGAAACCCGCAGACAGATGGACACGTATGTTCCGGTCTTTACTAAATACTTTAAAGACTTGTTTGGGGACACAATGAGTGACACTGAAGTAGACGCACTATTTAGCGGGCAAGACTTCTGGTTTGGGGCAAAGGAAATGTGCGAGCGCGGCATGGCAGACTATGTAATAGTAAATGGTAATACAACCAAAGCCGGCAAGTACTTAGAATCCTTAGAAAATCCTGAGCCACCAAAAGAAAAGAAAAAGAGCAAGAAAGAGAAGAAAGAGAAGAAGGATAAATCAGTAGTTAGAGTGGAGGTACTTGATGATTAAGATTGCGCTTATTGATAAGTGCCCGGGAAATACAAACTACTTACGCCACATAGAGTTCCTAAATGATGGGAGTAAGTATGAAGTACATACTCTACATCTTACGGAGCATGTTTCTAAGAAAGTACTAAAACGAGACGTAACTCTGGAGTTAGATAAAGACGAGTTCGATTACATCTTTCTCATAGGTTCAGAGGCAAGTAGCTACTTTACTCACGTAACCTCAGTTATGTCGCATGCTGGGCAGCTTGTTGATGAGAAATTTATTCCTATGATTAATCCTGCCATGTTAGCATTTAAACCAGATGCTAAGAAAGCCTTTGATATGGCCGTTAATAAATCTGAGAAGTTTATTACAGGTACTTGGGAGGCCCCAACGGAAGGTGATTATATTGGCATACGTACGGAGGCTGAGGCCTACAAATACTTAAAACGGGTACGAGACGACACTAGTATAAAAGTGATTGCCTTGGACTCAGAAACAACTTCTCTACACCCTAGGGAAGGACACATTTTAGGTATCTCAATGTCCCACAGAGTAAACCAAGGGGTTTACATCGAGTCAGAGGTAGTTACAGATCAGATAACTGAACTGATGCAGGAAATCATTGACAGCAAGACTGTTGTGATGCATAATGCAAAGTTTGATATTAAGTTCTTACACTATCACTTGAGACTAGACTTTCCGCCTACTGTAGATGATACAATGTTGCTACACTACTTGTTAGATGAAACAGCAGGTACTCATGGACTGAAACACTTAGCTATCAAATATACTAAACTAGGTGAGTACGATAGGGATCTAACGATCTTTAGGGAAAACTATTGTAAGGCACATAAGATAAAGAAGGCAGATTTCACTTATGATCTTATACCTTTTGAGATTATGTACAAGTATGCAGCTATGGATACAGCAGCTACTATAGAGCTATATTTAAAGTTCAAGCCACTTGTAGACCGATCTCCAGAACTATCGAATGTGTACTACAAGATTCTACGCCCAGGTATGCGTTTCTTGAATGATATCGAGGAAAATGGTGTTCCCTTCTCCAAATCTAGGCTAGAAGCAGCCAAGATACTGATGGATTCTCAACTAGCAAGTCTTAAAGAGCAGCTATATTCTTATAAAGAAGTACACGCTTATGAAGAGACTACAGGTACTATCCTAAATGCTAATTCACCAGTACAGTTACGAAACTTTTTGTTTACGTACTTAGGTTTGAAGTCGCCTGGCAAGCGTACAGCTACAGGTGCTTTATCAACTGATGCAGAAGTATTGCAAGAGTTAGGTACAAGACACCCAGTTCCTAGCATGATCTTGGGAATTAAGCAGACAGGAAAAATCAAGTCAACGTACATAGAAAAGATTCTACCTGCATTAGACAGAGACTCACGTCTACGCACGGGATTTAATCTAACTACTACAACGTCAGGTAGATTATCTTCTAGTGGTAAACTGAATATGCAGCAGCTGCCTCGTGATAACAAAGTAGTAAAAGCATGTATCAAAGCTAGACCAGGTTACACTATTGTGTCGCAGGATTTGGGAACAGCGGAGATGTATTACGCTGCTGTCCTATCTGGAGATAAGAAGCTACAGTCGATCTTCCAAAGTGGTACTGGAGACTTCCACTCTTCCATTGCACACATGGTATTTAACCTACCTTGTGAAGTCTCAGAGGTAAAAGCACTATACCCTGGTGTCCGTCAGGCTGCTAAGGCAGTTTCTTTCGGAATCATGTATGGATCGGGTGCTGCTAAGGTAGCTGCGAGTGTGACTGAATTTAATATGCAAAGACACCTCAGTGAAGATGTGCCTTTCGTAGAGTTCACAGAGTCCGAGGCTAAGGATGCTATCGCAACGTACTTTGCAACATATAGTAGACTTGCTAAATGGTTAGCTGAATCTAAAGCACAAATTAAAAAGAATGGATTCATCTTCTCAGCGTTCGGTAGAAAAAGAAGACTGTTACAAGTATTCTCCTCTGATAAAGGACTGGCTGCATCTGATGTACGATCTGGTGTAAACTTCTTAATCCAATCTGTGGCCTCAGACATTAACTTACTGGCTGCGATGGATATCCATAACATCATCAAAGATAAGAAGCTAGATGCTAAAGTCTTTGCTCTAGTGCATGACTCGATCCTAGCGGAAGTTAAGACTGAATTAGTGCCAGAGTTTATTGAAATGATGAAAGAAGTAACACAGAGGGACAGAGGGTTTTCTATCCCTAACTCCCCTATTGGAGTTGATGCGGAATGGGGTGAAGACTACTCCTTCTACGAGAAAGAGGCTCTGTATAAAAAGTTCCCAGAGTTTGAACATGCGGATACTCAGTGAGGTAACTTACCCAGTTTTCCCTATTAGTAAATATGGTGTGATATTCAGGGAGTTTGATAAGGTATTCGTTGATATGTCATCTGGTAGATATATACTAGATGACACAAAGTACTCTGGGAACTTAGCTATTAGGCGACTCCACATACTTCACGATATCAAGTATCGCAAAGAGAACTCTTATGAATACACACCCATTTATAAGCTGAGAAAAGCTATACGCTCCGAAGATCAATTACTTGTTAATCTTTCTAAGGACAGTAAGTTTATAGACTCAAAAGGCAAAATATATAGTCATAAACCGACAACCTTTTTTAAGTTAGTGTATAGGAAAGTTGATAGAGTATTACTCAGAGAGAATGGCGAGAGCCTACTATTCATCGAGGGTGTTAGTCAGCCAATAAAGCTGAAAAGGAGTATACCAGATAACTTAGGTAACATATACGCTGGCCTTCTACAGTTAGCCGGAAGGGTAGTGTTATACGAACTTACTAGAGTTAAAAAGCCAGATACAAGGAGAAAATTATGAAAGCCGTACTTAGTGATAGAATCTATTTAAAAGTAACGGAAGAACAAAGACAAGAACTTTCCCGTGTATTAACCTACTCTATACCTCAATTCGGTAACGGCAAGCGAAAAAACTTGGTGATACGAAATTGTACGGTTATAAAGCCGGACGTGGTAAGTATCCCGTCAGGGAGAGAAGATTTAATTCCTGACGGGACTGAGCTAGTAGATAAACGACAACAAACTCCAGTAGTTTTTCCGGAGTTTAAGTTTACACTGAGAGAGTCGCAACAAAAGATATACGATGCAGTTGATAGTAGTTGTATTATTAACGCAGCACCAAGTTGGGGTAAATAACATTGCCCTCCGTTAAGGCAACTTAACGGTAACAAATCCTCTCAATTGACTGGAACCCTCAGCACGTAATGGTGGTGGCAATCAGCAGCCAGAGTCGCTCGGGAGAGCTTCAAATGGTTCAGAGACTCACAGCGCTTCTAGAACAGAAGCGGACTGGGATTTTAAAAATAATCCTTGACAATACCCCCAAGATGGTGGTATAGTATAGGAACATTTTTTAAAATAACACGGAGGATAACTTATGAAAACAAAATTAACTAACTTAACAAAAGAGCAGTTCTACAACTACGAGATTAGATAGAAAATTTGTTAAGTATAAAGATATGTTAAATAAGTTAAAGGTATAGTCCATGCCCTAGTGAAAACTAGGGGTTACATGAAAACTTTTTCAGGTATAGCTATTGCTGCTAAGTTAGGTCTCAAGACTCTAGTCGTCGTCCACACTCTAGCATTAAGGATGCAATGGGAAAAAGAGATAAAGCATACTCTAGGAATAGAGGCAGGAGTTATAGGTTCTGGTAAGTTTGACACAGACTCGATAATAGTTGTAGCCAACATCCAAACCCTTACTAAGAATATGAGTAAGGTAGCTAATATGTTTGGTACTCTGATTATTGATGAGTGTCATCACACACCAGCAAGTACCTTTACTAAAGTGGTTAACATTAGTAAAGCTAAATACAAAATTGGCTTGTCTGGTACAGTTGAGCGAAAGGACGGGATGCACGTAATCCTAGCAGACTACTTCTCTAAGACAATGTACCGCCCTCCTAGAGAGAACATGATGATGCCTACTATCTATAGGATTCCTACAGATATACAGTTCTCAGACAACGCTGAAGTACCTTGGGCTCATAGAGTGAATGATCTATTTAAACAAGCAGAGTTTTTTAACCTGGTTGTATCTACTGCAGCAGTTCAGGCCAGTAGAGGTCATAAGGTACTGGTTGTTAGTGACAGAGTTCAGTTTTTAGAAAACTGTCATGAAATCCTTAGTGATAATTCAATATGTATTTCCGGCAGTATCAAAAGTTTAGAAGAAAGGGAAAGATTGATAGAGTCTATATATAGTACCCATGACATTATATTTGGTACAACATCTATATTCTCAGAAGGTATCTCTATCAACCCGTTGTCTTGTTTGATACTGACTAGCCCAATCAGTAATGACTCTTTACTAGAGCAGCTTATAGGTCGAATAGTTCGAGTAGTCCCAGGTAAGAAAACCCCCGAGGTATTAGACTTTTTACTTCAAGGCGCTACAGCGAAACGTCAGGCAACTAAAAGACTGGGTCTGTACATAAAGAGGGGATATAAGATATCAGAGCTACAGCAAACGAAAAATAAATTTGACAAGTAGCTAGGTTATTTGATATAATATGTATTATGAAAAATTATAAAACAGAAGGCGTGGTTAGATTCTCTCTAGCAGAGCTAATCAGGCACAAGGGAAAGAGCAATATATATTCTATCGTTAGTAGTCTGCCTAAGTACCCAGGGAGTAGTTACATATTAAACTACTCTAGGTTACTAAAGGAAGCTAAAGGACTTAAGTACGCCAGTGTTGATTTGGTGAACTATATTGTACTAGCTTCTTTCAGAGATTACTATAGATACACAGAGTTTAGAGATAGTTCCTTGGATTTATCTCTAAGCCCCCTAACGGGGCTACAAGTACTAGAAAATCCACTTCTAGACATAAGGGAGAAGCGAATTATATTCCTTCTCGAAAATAGACCTGCTGAGCAATAATGCAAGTAGGACACCAAAGACATAAAGAGAGCAAACATACATGGCTATTAAATTTAATGAATTAAACGGCGCTGCTAAAAAAGGCGCAGCATACATGAAACTAGAAAATGGTACTAACGTCTTCCGTATGGTTGGCGGCGTACTCCCTAGATACTTGTATTGGCCTCGAAACGGCGAAGGCAAGACCCTACCTTTCGAGTGCTTAGGTTTTGATCGAGAGAAAGAACGGTTTACCAATGTCGAAAAAGATTGGGTACAAGAATTAGTCATGGATGATAAGGGCGAGCCTATCAAATGTGGTTGGGCATACGCTGTTCAGGTTATTAACAGAAAGACTGGTAAGCTGGAAATTTTGAATCTGAAAAAGAAAATGTTCGAGAGCTTACTTGCTTTTGCTAAAGACATACAGAAAGATCCAACAGATATTGAGAATGGATTCGATGTAATAGTTGATCGCAAGAGTACTGGTAGTCAAGCCTACAATGTAGACTACACTATCAATCAAGTACAGATGATGAAAGCTGGTAGTGTTCCACTATCTGCGGCAGACCGTGTACTTATCGCAGAACTTAAGTCAATCGAAGAAGTAATTCCACGAATGACTTCTGATGAGCAGCTTACTGCATTAAATCGTTTCCTTGACTCTGCTGGCCCTGCAGAAGATGAGGATGAGCAGTCTGATACTGCCAAAGAAGCTATTAACGACTTAGACGATATTGACGCTTAAGTTGTATTGACCATAAGGGAGCTTCGGCTCCCTTTTTTATTGCCACCAAAAATTATAACCATGCGCCGACCACACTGAATTTAGGGTGTGAAAGCCAAGTATTACATGCGAGTATATATGAAAGTACTTTTTGTTGCAGATCACCACATAAAGCTAGGGCAGAAGAACGTTCCTAGAGAGTGGGCTAGAAATAGATTTAGCCTACTGTGGGATAAAGTACATAAGATAGCAGAAGAAGAAAAGGTTAATGCGATTGTACATGGAGGAGATATCTTTGATAGAGTACCAACACCAGAAGAAGTTGGTATAATGTTAGAGATGTTCAAAGCGCTTCGAGGAGACTGGGTTAACATAGTATATCCAGGAAACCATGAAGCTACAACGAAGTACAAATCGTTTTGGGAAGAGTTTCACCCCCTAAAGCACGAGAAAATTCAGATAATCTCAGAATTTACCGAGCTAGAAGAGGGAGTACACATTCTACCCTATACGGACCTAAAGAGGGGAAGTTGGCACGGAACTAAAGGCAGAATTCTATTCACGCATGTACGTGGAGAGATTTTGCCACACGTAAAACCAGAGATAGACCTATCCTTGTTCGATACATGGGATACAGTCTTTGCAGGAGATTTACATAGCCATGAGAACTCACAGAGAAATATCGTTTATCCGGGAAGTCCAATTACTACTTCCTTTCATCGCAAGCCTAGCTCAGGAAGCAATGGTGTTCTTATTGTTGATACAGCTGATAGCTCTTGGAAGTTTGTGGAACTAAAGCTACCTCAGCTGATTCGGCTTACGGTAAACAGCCCAGACGATATGGTAAAGACGGAGTATCACCACACCATATATGAGTTAGTTGGGGATGCTGTAGACCTTGCCAACGTCCACTCTTCGGAACTATTGGATAAAAAGATAGTAGATAGAAACACTGAAGCTACTCTGCAGTTGAAAGACTTAACTATAGAAGAAGAATTACTTATTTACTTAACTGAGGTTGAGAAACTAAGCAACCCACAGGAGATAATAGATGAGTACGTCAACATTAAAGGATTACATTAGGGTCGAGCTTGCGAAAGAGTGCCCTAAGTTACCCAGAGGAAAAACTGTAGAAGACGCTGTCAATCTTATTGCTGAAGGAGTCCGGGTTGCGGGCTGGACCTCAGTTACAGCGGTTCGGTTTACAAACAGGTTTGATTATAAGCATAAGTACAAGTATAAGAGTGTAGCTTACATTTGGTTTCTACGGTACAGAGGTGTCAAATTCTGTGGTATTTGTGACACAGTACGCTCTAGAGAAGACTTTAATGCAAGGTACGCCTCAGGAGATAATCTTAGTTCTACTTGTAAATATTGTGAGAAATCTTATTATGAGGACAATAAAGAGGTTCTCGCAGAAAAACACAAAGCTTACTACGAAGCCAATAAAGAAGATGCTGCAAAAAGACACAAAGCTTGGTACGAAGCCAACAAGCCTGCCTGTCTTGCTTCTGGTGCAAAATACCGAGCCACTAAATTAAATGCTACACCTTTGTGGTGCGAGGTAGAGTTAATTAAAGAATTCTATGCGAACAGACCGGAAGGGTATCACGTAGATCACATAGTTCCACTACAGCATCCATTAGTATGTGGGCTACATTGTATTGATAACCTTCAGTATCTGACTGCGGAAGAGAATCTAAGTAAAAGTAACAAATTCGAGGTAGCTTAAATGCTAGTACTAAAAACACTATATTGGTCTAATGCGTTTAGCTATGGATTAGACAACGAGATCAAGTTAAACGGGTCTACAGTTACTCAACTGATAGGAACTAATGGAGCAGGTAAGTCTAGTATACCACTTATTCTTCAAGAGATTCTGTACAACAAAAATAGTAAGAGTGTCAAGAAGGCAGATATCCTAAACCGAGACACAAAAGATAAATCCTACAGTATAGCGGTAGACTTCGACTTAAATGGTTCCGAGTACTTCTTTAGCACTGTGCGTAAAGGCGCGACAACTAAAGCTGAGTTACTCAAGGACGGCGAGGACATCTCTGGACACACTGCTACTAGTACGTACAAGTTAGTCTCAGAGCTGTTAGGCATGGACTTTTCTACCTTCTGTCAGCTAGTCTACCAGTCTGCGAACTCGTCCCTTGAGTTTCTCACCGCAACAGATACTCAAAGAAAGAAATTTTTAATTTCGCTTTTAAACCTTGGGGATTACACCACTCAAGAACAAAATATCAAAAAGATATTTTCCAAAGTATCAACTGAACTGGCTGTAATTGAAGCTTCCGTAGAAACCATATCTACATGGTTGGAAGAGAATCAGTCGATAGATACTACAACACGGGATTTACAAGAAGTTCCACAAGACCCACAAAGTTTTCGAGAAAAATTAGCGGAATTAAAGTATTCCCATACCAACGCAGAAAGTATCAACACTAAAATCGCAGCCAATAATAAAGCACGCCGTGTGCTGGAGGAGAAGGAAGCCACGCTACCCGAATCAAAACCTCCAACAAATATCACCGATATAAATCATATAGTATCAAAACGAGCAATGCTGACCTCGGAGAATACTGCCAGTACTAAGATGATAACCAAACTTACCAACTTAGATAGCAAATGCCCAACTTGTATGTCTGACATTGATAAGGCTAACGTGGACAGGTTGGTAGCTGAGGAAACTAAGAAAATTGCTGCTAATACGCTATTAGATAAAGACTTGGCTACACAGTATCAAGAGGCTAATAAAGTAATAGAGGCAAGTGACTATTATAACGCTATTGTACGGTCTATTGAGTTTGCAAAACAGAAATATGACGAAGGGCTTCCCACAGAACTTGTGTCAGTGGATAAACTAGCGGCAGACATTACCACTTTGAATGCAAAGATTAGTAAAATTGTTAGTGGTATTTCTAAAATAAGGGCTAGTAACCTTGCTGCAGAATCCCATAATGAGAAAGTTGCGTATATACTAGCCCAATCCGAGAAGTACAAAAATAGCTTAAGTGAAAAAATGATTAAGTTATCGGAACTCACTGATAGATGCGGCAGGCTTGGTATCTTGAAACGAGCATTCGGGACAAAAGGATTAGTAGCTTACAAGATTGAATCCATGATTAAAGATTTAGAGGTATTGATAAACAAATATCTTATTGAAATGTCTGATGGTAGATTTAATCTCGCGTTTGTAGTATCGGGTGACAAACTAAATATAGAATTATTAGATGGATCAAATCCTATCAGCATTACTGCGCTGTCTAGTGGAGAACTAGCAAGGGTAAATATAGCTACATTACTTGCAATCAGAAACCTTATGAACACTCTTAGCAATACCAAGCTGAACCTACTCTTCCTAGACGAAGTAACTACTGTACTAGATGATGAAGGCAAGGAACGCTTAGTAGAAGTTTTAAGTAAGGAGAAAGATATTAATGCGTTTATAGTGAGCCACGGCTGGCAGCACCCTCTGGTAGATAAAATAGAAGTGATTAAAGAAGACAATATGTCGAGGATTGAAGTCTAATGGTAGATTCTAGAGATAAGGGAAAGCGAGGAGAGTATCAGGTACGGGATATTCTTAGAAAGCATACGGGACTTAATTGGGAGCGTGTGCCAGGGTCGGGAGGATTTAGTGCCTCCCATGGCCTTAAGGGCGATATATACGTACCTGGTGCCGACGTGTTGCACTGTATAGAGGTTAAGCATTACGCTGATGATACCATCAATAGCTTGCTCCTAAAGAACCCAGATAATCAGTTAGCTAAGTTTTGGGCACAAACTCGAAGAGAAGCAGATCAGATTAATAAAAAACCTTTACTCATATTCAAAAAAGATAGAGGCCAGTGGCTAGTAGCTACTAGAGAGGCAGACTCAATATTGCCAGAATTAGTTTATACCAACGAATTTAGAGAAACTATACATCAAGAGGCCGAAATGGATACGTTGTATATTTACCTATTTTCTAGTTGGTTAGAGAACAAGAAAACGGAGTACTTTGTATAATGAAGGGAATATTTGAATTAGATATGGCTGTAGAGCCAACGGGGAATAATCTTCTACTAGTAGATGGGCTCAACCTAGCGTTTAGATACAAACACAAGAGAAAGAGAGACTTTGCAGCAGATTACGTAAGAACAATAGAAAGCTTGGCTAAGTCTTATAATTGCAACAGGGTTATAGTTGCGGCAGATAAGGGAGCTTCTGAGTATCGACTAGAGATATATCCAGAGTATAAAGGCAACCGAAAAGATAAGTATGCTACGCAGACAGAAGATGAAAGATTAGCATTCACTGAGTTTCTTGAAGACTTCGAGGCCACAATGGAGTTAGTGAAAATACGATTCCCATTGCTGCGCTTTAAAGGCGTAGAGGCGGACGATACTATAGCCGTGTTATGCAATAAAGCAGATAAATTTGACAATATATGGATCATTTCATCGGATAAGGATTTCGATCAGTTGATAACCGATAGGGTCTCACGCTTTTCGTTCATAACTAGGAAAGAGACTACTATACATAACTTCAAGGAGCGGTACGACTGTACTCCTGAGGAGTATATAAGTCTGAAAGTACTAGAGGGAGACGCTGGAGATAACGTACCAGGAGTGCCAGGAGTGGGAGCCAAGCGAGGAGCTGCATTAATTAAGGAGTACGGAAGTGCCTTTAATATATATGATAACTTGCCAATAGCTGGGTCTGCTAAGTATATACAAAACGTGAATAACTTTGGAGAGCAGTTTCTGATAAACTACCAATTAATGGATCTATCCTTCTCAGAAGAGGCGGTAGGTGAAGATAATATGAAAACAGTACTAGAGGTGCTAAATAATGTTTAATGAAGACTGGGAGAGAGTATCTGCAGTAGTAACAGTACCAATTCAATTGATGGGTGCGTCAGCCGTGCCAGCGTACGCTCATTATGGCGATGCAGGGTTTGACCTAGCTATTATAGAGGACGTGACTTTAGGGCCTGGGGAGAGTAAGCTGGTTAGTTGCGGTTTCAGTATGGCCATCCCTGAAGGTTTTGGAGAGAACAATATGTTTGGTCTCTTTGGGTTGATAGTCCCTCGAAGTAGTTCTGGTAAACTTAATTACTCTTTGGCTAATACTGTGGGAGTTATTGATAGTGGATATCGTGGAGACATTAAGCTATTCATAAAGAATAATACGCTAGATCAATACGTTAGACTAGAGAGGGACCAACGAGTTGCTCAAATGATACTTATGCCTTACGTGCGTGCACAGCTACAAGCAGTAGATAATCTAGTTAAAAGTGAAAGAGGTTCCGGAGGATTTGGCTCTTCTGGAAGTTAATAAAAAGCCCGCTATAAGCGGGCTTTTTTGTGTCTGTTAATTAGAGACTCTATTCTTCGATATTCTTAGTATTAATGTACAGCCCAAACCACGCAGTTCCTGTACCTACTATAACAGATATAAGAGCTGCCTGTTGAGAGTTAGGGTCCGGAAGGGCCATAAACCATTGAACAGTACCGTACAAAAGATAGATGTAAATAGAAATGAATATTCTAGGAAATACTCTAAATCTATCTATTAAGAAAGGGAGCGCCTCGTACCACTCCACCTTCTCATCTGAGTTTAAATCAACTTTAGTCATATTATTACCAGTAGAATGTTAAATTCAATTCAAGTCCAAAGGCGTCATATGAGTAGTAATCAGAGTTCATAGCGCACGAGTGATGTTGGTACTTACCAACTACTTCTGCAAACTTGTAACGAACTAGTTGCTGTCGTACACCACCATTACCGGTAAGCCTTTGGTCAACTTCATTGGTTTTACAGAAGATAGATTTATCTCGATTGTACACATAGTCGATACCAGTGAAGATCTGAGTATATTCAAGATAACCAAGATCCTCTTCTGCTCTCGCATCATAGGCAACACCAAGTAGAGCCAACAATACTGCTATGACAATCAAAACACCCTTCCAGTCATCCACTGCTTTGTTTTGTTTTAGTGCAGCTAGTAGATTAGCAAAGCTACCTACCTTGTGGATACCCCACAAAATAAGCAACCCAATGACTAATAAAACTGCTCCCATAAATACTGCTGCTGATTCAATCATGTCGACCCCTTAAGTTTATATTGATATTTCTGCCAGTCACTGCCTGCACCCTCAGTAACAAGGGTGCCATCCTCTAACCAACGGCCTAATCCATTAAACTCAAACTTGAAGTCCAAGTCTCGACGACGATTCTTACCTGTCAATTTGTTGGTAATTGAATC
>ENA-UOYD01000094-UOYD01000094.1-marine-metagenome-genome-assembly--contig:-NODE-94-length-29183-cov-18.517007_pt1 | contig 29183 bp, 26 predicted proteins | sample MGYA00238169_ERZ767097 | MGnify/ENA primary metagenome ERZ767097 (study PRJEB28937, sample SAMN06267346) | marine metagenome | isolation source: Columbia River Estuary | place: USA:Columbia River Estuary... | reverse complement strand
CGTTATCAAGGCATTCGTAAAAACATCGAAAACCAAATATTGATGAGCCAAATTCAGCGCCGTGACGTGGCCAAAAGGTTCCAAATCAACCAAAAGGAAGTCGATACCTTTCTGAACACACGAAAGGGTCGGGCTGCACTCAATACGGAATACCGATTTTTCTATACCCGTTTCTCTTCTGAAAAAGAGGCGCTCGCACAAAAAAAACTGCTAACCGCTGGGGGGCAGCTAGGTGTTGATCAAGGAGCCACTGACCTTGGATTTAGAACCCAAAGTAAATTGCCGTCCCTCATTCAGAATCTTGATTTTAGCCGCGTAAAGCCAGGCGACACCTTGGCCATTATTGCCGCCAACAATGCGTGGCACCTATTTCAGCTCACCGAGACGCAGGCAGCTAAGGGCAAGGTCGTAGTACAGGTCCGGGCACGCCACATCCTATTACAGGCAGACGCCATCTTCACACCTGAACAGGCAAAGGCCTTGGCAGAAAAGATTCAGGGTGAAATCTCCTTGGGTGCTGATTTTGCCACCCTAGCAAAAACCTATTCTGATGACCTTGCATCACGCCATCAGGGCGGTGATCTCGGTTGGTCAGATCCCGAAAACTTTGTCCCAGAATTTACAGCGGCTTTGAGTGAACTAGCCGTCGGCGATGTCAGTGGTGTGGTTGAATCCCCTTTTGGTTGGCACATCATTCAGCTATTGGAAAAGCGGCTTCAAGACATTGGCGAGCAGGAGCTACGCAATCAAGTGACGCAATCTATCTATCAAAGACGGTTTCAACAAGAGTTACCGCGTTGGTTAGGTGAAATTCGTGAAAACGCATTTATTGAGCGGCGTATATAATGCACAGGCTGTTGATCACACCAGGCGATCCAGCGGGTATTGGTCTCGATTTGGCACTAGAACTTGCCACCATTGCTAGTGACGATGAACTGGTTCTGGTCTGCGATCCGACCCTGCTCATGGCCCGTGCTCACCTCTTGCAGCGCGACATTCGTATTGATGAAATACAGCTGTCAGATGACCCTAGTCACACAGCCTTGGGTGTCATTAAAGTAATTCCAGTCATGGCCAGCACAGCTGCCCTTCCTGGACAGCCAGACCCTAGCAATAGCGCCTATGTGATTGCATGTTTGGATGTGGCTTGCGACGCCTGTCTTGCCGGTCAGGCAGACGCCCTTGTAACGGGTCCTATTAATAAGGCAATCATCAATGACGCGGGCATTGCTTTTAGTGGGCACACTGAACATTTACAGCGTCGCTGTGGTGTGGAGCGCGTGGTCATGATGCTCGCGACCCATCAGCTCAAAGTGGCGCTGGTCACAACGCACTTACCTCTTAGAGCCGTTCCTGATGCCGTGACACCACAGAGAATTGACCAGATTCTAACCATTCTCCTCCAGGGTTTACGGCAGGATTTTGGATTGGCCCAGCCACGCGTTCTGGTTGCTGGACTTAACCCCCATGCAGGCGAGAACGGTTATCTTGGTGACGAAGAAATCAATGTGATCACACCGACGCTTGAAGCATGGCGTACGCGTGGAGAATCTGTGATCGGACCATTGCCAGCGGATACCCTATTTACAGAACATTGGCTAGCACAGTGCGATGCTGCATTGGCGATGTACCATGACCAAGGATTGCCAGTGCTCAAGCACGCAGGTTTTGGCAAGGCAGTGAATATTACCCTTGGATTGCCGATTGTTCGGACGTCAGTGGACCATGGGACAGCCTACGATCTCGCTGGAAAAGGCACCTGCCACTCAGGGTCTTTTTTGCAGGCCATTGCTTTTGCTCGTAACATGGCAAAAGTCCGGGCAAATGCAACAGCATCTCCATTATAAACAACAGATTTAGCCATCGGGTTTTGCCCGATGTGAACTATCAAAACGGATGACAAATACCTCATGCATAAAGCAAGAAAACGGTTTGGCCAAAACTTTCTACATGATGAGCGCGTAATTAATCGCATCGTCAGGGCAATCAATCCACTACCCAAAGACAATATTGTGGAAATTGGCCCTGGACAGGGTGCCCTCACCGAACCGCTCTTAGACGCCTGTGATGGTTCGCTGCAAGTGGTAGAGCTTGATCGTGATTTGATCCCGATTTTGCGGGTGAAATTTTTTAATGCAAAGAACCTGCAAATCCACGAGTCAGATGCACTCAAATTCGATTTTGGCAGCCTTGCGCAGCAAGCACCGTTGCGGGTTGTCGGCAATCTACCCTATAACATCTCCACGCCATTGATGTTTCACCTGTTAACCTTCGGTACACAGATTAAAGATATGCACTTTATGCTGCAAAAAGAAGTGGTCGCCCGCATTTGCGCCGAGCCGGGCAACTCTGACTACGGCCGACTTACGGTCATGATGCAGTACTATTGTGACACCGAATATTTGTTTACCGTGGGTCCCGGCGCTTTCAATCCTGCGCCTAAAGTTGATTCTGCCATTGTGCGCTTGGTGCCTAAAGATGCCAGCCTGTTGACAGCAACTGACGCAACCGACTTTAGTGACCTTGTTCGACAGTCATTTAGCCAGCGTCGTAAAACCTTAAAAAACAATTTGAAGGGGTGGCTCACTGGCGACGACATCACAGCGGTCGGCATCGAACCCTCTTTGCGACCAGAACGGGTGTCTTTGCCAGACTTTGTGGCACTCAGCAACCGATATTCTGAGTCGAAGCGCAGTGACTGATTATGCGGTTGGTGATATCCAAGGGTGTCTAAAACCCCTTCAGCGCGCGCTGTCTCAGGTTGCATTTAACCCTAGCAAAGACACGCTGTGGATCGCTGGTGATCTGGTGAATCGGGGTCCACAAAGTCTCGAAACACTCAAGTTGATTTACCGACTGGCAGACAGTACACGGATTGTATTGGGCAATCACGATCTGCACCTCATCGCCACCTACTTCGGTGTCCGAAAGGCGTCTTCTAAAGACACATTTGACGACATCTTATTGTCACCCGATGCGCCAAAATTAATTGATTTTTTACTCGAACAACCGCTCATTCAGCATGATAAGGCACTTGGCTACACCATGACCCATGCGGGCATCCCCGCTATTTGGAGCACATCAACAGCCAAAAGTCTGGCAGAAGAAGTCTCAGAGACCCTGAGAAATCCTAGGGAGCGCCAAGCGTTTTTAGAGGATATGTACGGTAACGAGCCCGATATGTGGTCGGATCAATTAACCGGCAAAGCCCGTTTGCGGGTGATCACCAATTACCTGACGCGTATGCGCTTTATCAGCCAGTCGGGTCGGCTCGATCTGGCAGCCAACTCTGGCCCACTATCACCGCCAAAGTCGATGAAACCTTGGTACGAGTATTCTCCCCTAAAAGCCCGAAAAACACGTATCATTTTTGGACACTGGGCAGCACTGCAAGGCTTGCTTGATCACCCTGAAGTCATCGGTCTGGATACTGGCTGTGTGTGGGGTGGACATTTAACCGTGATGAATCTTCATTCAGGCGAGTTTTATCAAAACACCCCAGAAGAACGGCAATTACCTGCCGATTTTGACTCAGACTAAATACAGGAATCCGCACCCTATGCCAGCCTCAATCACCTTTGTCACCGTAGACTACAATGACCCGCAGCTGGGCAATGACATGCTGGCAATGCTAGACGCCTATGCCAAGGATCCGATGGGTGGCGGACAGGGCATTTCTGACCATGTAAAAACCGCGTTACTCCCTGCCTTGGCAAACCGCCATGACGCCATTAGCATTCTCTGTTACGTCGACGGTAAACCCGCGGGTTTGGCCAATTGCTTCGAGTCATTTTCTACCTTTAAGGCAAAGCCCGTGATGAACATTCATGACTTTGTTATTCTCGGCGGCCACCGAAAACTGGGTCTGAGTCAAAAGCTATTGGAAGCGGTGCAGTCTATGGCAAAAGCGCGTGGATGCTGCAAGCTCACCTTGGAATTACTTGAAGGCAACACACCGGCTAAAAATGCCTATCTCAAGTTCGGATTCGATGGCTACGAACTCGACCCTGAGATGGGTAAGGCTTATTTTTGGGAAAAAGCCTTATAGTCACTTAGATAGTCAATACAATAGGCACTAGGATAGCCACAACCAGCGGCGCGATTGGGAGGCATTATGTATTTTAAGGGCATCATCACCGGCTTATTGCTCGCCGTGTATTTTCAGCTGTTTCGTATCAGTAACGGCTGGGTCAATGATGCCTGGTATATGCCCTTCGTCCTCTGGATATTGCTCATCGCCCTCTCAACGCTACTCCTGTCAAGGAGCCAAGATTGATATGGTGCTAACGCCGTCTGTTGTCATCGCTGCCGCCATTGGCTATGTGGTTTTTATAGCCCTCATCACTTGGCTGGCCGAGTCTGACTTTTTCCCTGACCATTGGATTAAGCATCCGTTGGTCAATGTCTTGTCGTTGGGCGTCTATTGCTCAGCTTGGGCTTATTACAGCGCGACCGGTTTGGCTGACACCTTTGGTTACGGCTATTTGGCCTTTTACGTGGGCATATCAGCCGCCTTCATCCTATATCCCATGATGTTGCGCCCTTTTTTGAGGGTTACTAAAACCTACCAACTGAACTCACTACCTGACGTATTTGCCTTTCGTTATCGCAGCCGCTGGTTAGGTGCGATCACCGTATTGGTCATGTTGGTAGCTATCGTGCCCCTACTGTCTTTACAAATCACTGCCATTGTCACCGCAACTGGGTTAATAGCACCCCAGCTCAACGCGAAGGTGGTCGGCTTAGCTGTAACCCTATTCTTCATCGTTTTTGCTGTGCGGTTTGGCGCCAGCCAACAATCCCAAGACAACAAATTCAAGCACCTTTATTTTACTTTTGCCATTGACTCACTGATTAAACTGACCGCCCTATTTGTCTTGGGTGCCGTCGCCATCAACACGGTTTTTGGTTCATTGTCAGGGTTAAACAGTTGGCTTTCCGAGCGACCCGACATCATTGAAACCGCGATCACAAAAACCCCCAATCAGGGTTGGTTGCTGTTGATGACCTTGTTTTTTATCGCCCCACTGACCATGCCCCATATGTTTCACCTGCTGTTTCGAGACGCTCAAAATGGCCAATCCCTTAAATTATTGAGTTGGGGTTTCCCGCTGTTTTTGGTGCTCATCAGTCTGCCGATTCTCCCGATATTATGGGCCAACCATGCCTTGGGCAGCGAATATCCACCGACCATGGCTGTTTTGGGTTTGGGGTTGTCGCTACAGAGTGTGCCGTTGACATTGCTGACCTACATTGGCGGACTCTCTGCGTCCACCGGATTGGCTATTATCGCTACCATGGCACTGGCATCAATGACGGTGAATCATATTGGTATGCCCTTTCACCACCCAAAAAAGAATGAAGATATTTATGTGTGGATATTATGGGTTAGACGCTTTCTGGTCGCATTTATTTTGAGCGCAGCCTATGTAATGTCGATTGTTTTTCAGGGTGCTATCTCTCTTACCACCCTAGGTCTTGCAAGCTTTATCATCACGCTACAATTTCTGCCTAGTATCATCGGTACCCTTTACTGGCAAGGCGCCAACAAGCGGGGCATTATTGCGGGCCTGATTGCAGGACTCGCCACCTGGGTTGCGAACATTACCTTTCCCGATTTGTCGTACACATTGTCTCATGCCATCGGTATTCCGATAGATGGGGTGTTTGGACAGCAGAATTGGGTCGCGGCAGCAGTCGCCTCCATCTCGATCAACACCCTCGTCGCAGTGCTTGTATCTTGGATAACCCCAAACAATCGCGATGAAGTCGATGCCGCCATTGCCTGTATGCAAAGTAGCCTAGTGAAACGGGCGCGCAAAGAACTGCTGGTCACTGACATCAATGGGATGATCAATGGGTTGTCTGAGGCCCTTGGCGAAATCAGCGCTCGGCGCGAAGTCGCGCGGGCACTGGATAATTTTGAGTATTCCGTTGACGACATTCGTCCTGCAACCTTGAGTCGTATTCGCGATCAAATCGAAGCCAACTTATCTGGTTTAATGGGCCCGGGCGCAGCCCAATCAGTTGTGAAACGGTATCTGCCCTACTCCGATTCAGCCGAGTTAGATGACCATGATATCTACCTGATAGAAGACCAATTAGAAACCTATCAGAATCGCCTGACTGGCTTGGCAGGTGAACTGAATCGTCTACGCCGTTATCACAGAGAAACCTTAGAAAACCTCCCTATGGGCGTCTGTTCAGTTGGAGCCAATGGTAAAATCATCATGTGGAATCAAGCGATGGCTGAGCTCACAGGCATCCCCACCGATGACTGTATTGGCGAAAGTCTTAGCAGCTTGCCTAGCGCATGGCACCGATTGCTAGACGACTTTTTATCCAACGATACCGATCACCTACACCGACAACAGCTGGTTGACGACACCCATGACCGCTGGCTCAATCTGCACAAGGCTGCGCTGCCAACTCAGGCCACTGGTTGGGTCGATGGCAATGTTGTGCTCGTTGATGACCAAACCGACATGCAAGATCTTGAAGATGAATTGCTGCATGCTGATAGATTGGCCTCAATCGGCGGTTTGGCAGCGGGCGTTGCCCATGAGATTGGCAACCCAGTAACCGGTATTGATTGTTTGGCACAGGATTTGATGTATGCCGAAAACGGGCCAGAAATCGTGAAAATTGGCGAACAGATCAGAAGCCAGACATTGCGTGTTACCAAGATTGTCCAAACACTGGTGAACTTTGCCCATGGAAGCAAAGCGGGCAACCAAGAGCACTTGGATCATGACATCCATCAGGTGATTCAAGAGGCAATTGGCTTGCTGACTTTGTCACGGCAAAAATTCGATGTTAACTTTATCAACATCGTGCCCAAAGGTTTGTTTGTTCCCTGTGATCCTCAAAGGCTGGGGCAGGTATTTATCAACCTACTCAGTAATGCCAGCGATGCTAGCGAACCGGGGCAGGATGTCATAGTTGAATTATTTGGTGAACCCACTGACCACCGCATAAAAATCGGTATTGTGGATCAGGGTTCCGGAATCGCACCTGAAATACTAGAGCGCGTCGTTGAGCCTTTTTTCACCACCAAAGGCGTGGGCAAGGGCACAGGGCTTGGGTTATGGCTGGCCTATAGCATCATTGATGAGCACTATGGACGCATCACTTTTGAATCTCCGCCATCGGGGCTGAAACAATCAGGCACTCGGGTTATAATCACTTTGCCTAAAACGCAAAACCTTCAGGCCGACTAGGATCATTGATGAAGCACATTTTAATTGTTGAAGACGAAGAGATCATTCGCAGCGCACTCAAGCGTTTACTTGAACGCAATGGCTATCGGGTGAGCGAGGCGGAATCGGTCGCCGATGCTTTGGATTATGCCAAAGACCCTATCGATCTCATCATCAGCGATTTGCGCCTACCTGGTGCACCTGGAACCGATCTAATCACCTTACTTAGACCGACCAAAGTTCTCATCATGACCAGCTATGCCAGTATGAAATCTGCGGTCGACGCCATGAAATTAGGGGCCGCAGACTACATCGCAAAGCCTTTTGACCATGACGAGATGCTGCGAACGGTCGGCAACATTCTATTGCACAGTGCGCAGCAGGAATCCGCAGTAGAAGCAGAAACCCCTGAATATACCGAATGTTTTGGAGACATGGTGGGCAGCTGCCAAGCCATGCATGACTTGTTTCATCGCATTCGGAAAATCGCACCAGCCGACATCACTGTGTTAATTCATGGTGAATCTGGTACCGGTAAAGAGCTGGCTGCAAAAGCAATTCACGAACACTCACCACGCATGCGCGCACCCTTGGTGTCCGTTAACTGCGCAGCCATTCCTGAAAGCTTGATCGAGTCAGAATTGTTTGGCCACGAAAAGGGTGCCTTTACAGGTGCTAGTGCTGCTCGGCAGGGCTTGATCGAAGCGGCACAGGGTGGCACTTTATTTTTAGATGAAATTGGTGAATTACCGATGGAAGCGCAATCCCGCCTGTTGCGTGTGTTACAAGAAAGTGAAGTACGACGCGTAGGTGCCGTCCAATCGAAGAAAGTCGATATTCGGCTTATCGCTGCGACCCACCGTAATTTACGAAAACTGGTCCGCGATGGTATGTTTCGTGAAGACCTCTATTACCGCCTGCAGGTAATTGAAATTAAAATGCCGCCTTTACGTGACCGTCACCACGACGTGATTGAAATTGCGGATGCGCTACTCCATAAGCAAGCCACCCGTTTGGGTATTACCAACCCACCCAAAATAAATGCCCGTGCCCAGCAACAAATGCTCGGATATGACTGGCCAGGCAACGTACGTGAACTCGAAAACGCCGTACAACGTGCGCTCATTTTGTGTGAAGACGCAGAGATCACCAATGAACACATGGGCATTCCGATTGAGGAAGACGTGTTGATCCCAGATACGTTGGTGAACACCAATCCCCCATCCAATGCGGTGTCGCCAGCCCCAAGCGACAACAATGAAGACCTGTCACTCGAAGACTATTTCCAACATTTTGTTTTGGAACACCAAGACACATTAAGTGAAACGGAATTGGCGCAGAAGTTGGGTATCAGTAGAAAAAACCTGTGGGAACGGCGCCAAAAATTGGGCATTCCTAAGTCCAAAAAGCAGCCTACCGGTGCGAGCCGTCAATAGACCTGCCTACCGCACCAACCCGCTGATAGTCTCGAATATGCCGTTCGGTTGCCAGCAACAGGATAAAGCCTGGGATCATTGCGATCAGGGTAAGTCCTGCAGCTGTTGCATCTAGTGCACCCCCACCAATTTTTGAAAATAATAACGTCGGTAGGGTTTCTACCCGACCCTGTCCTACCAGAAAGGTAATGAGAAAAATATTACTCGACACCAACAGCGTGAATAAACAGCCGGCCAAAATACCCGGCAGCAGTAGCGGAATAGTAATATGTACTAGCCGTTGCCACCGACTAGCGCCCAACAGCTGCGCCTGCTCTACTACAGCCGGATTTAAGCCCTGATAGACACTCACCAATACGCGCATCATATAGGGTAAAACGGGAATCAGATGGGCCACAATAATACCGGTATAAGTCCCAGCCAAGCCCAGCGGAATAAATACGGCCAGGAACGCTAAGGCCAAAGCCATTTCGGGCACGATCAGCGGTAAGGTAAACAGAGATAGAATCTGTGTCTTCCATTTGAAATGCGGGCTCACTAGGACACGCGCTGCAGGCAAACACAGAATAAGTGCTAACAAGGTCACCGACAGACTGATAAACAGGGTATTGCCGGCCGCTTCAAACACATGCGAATAGGGTGACAGCACGTAATCCCAAGCCAATGGAAAAGTACTGTCTGCTCTTACTGACCACCACCACACGCGAGGCAATAGATCTGGCCAGTGCCACTGAAAAGCAAACGACTGGATGATAACCGGGATAATCGGCCCTAGGATCACAATATAGAGCCCGACGCCGACTAGCAGCGCCTTGCCATTGTGCGACACGCCCTTCATGCGGAAATCCGCTGCCAACGGTTAGCCCGTCGAGAAAGTAAGGAGGCGACCCACACAGTGACCAGCAACATTGCTCCCATGGTTACCAGAACAGCCATGCCCGATAACCGTTGCCCATAATCAGGATCTGTAAACAACCGCCACGCCAACACAGGCAAGGTGTCAGGAAAACCGCCGCCCAGAATAAAGGGTGCTTCGAACGCGCCCACATTAAAAGCAAAACAAATTAATACAGCCGACAGGATACCGGGCATCACCTGTGGAACCACAACATAACGCCAACGCTGCCATCGGCTTGCACCTAACAGGCGCGCAGCATCTTGGGTCTGCTCTGGAATGCCCAACAATACGACATAGATTGACAGTGCCATAAATGGCACCTGTTTCCACAAATACACCAAGATAATGCCCCAGCCATAATGGCTGTATAATAATGCGGCAAAGTCATCTGGCCTATCAATCCAACCCAACGCATAACTCAGACGTGCCATCAGGCCACCTTGCCCAAATAACACAATAACCAGCGCAATACCGACCAAGTAGGGCACCATCAATGGAAATTTGTAAACGTAGTGAAGCCATTGGTGATGGCGCCCAACACGCAACAACGCCATTGCCAATAAAAAGCCCATCACCAAGGCCAAAAATGTGGCAACCACCGCGTAGTAGAGTGTCAAACCGAGTGACATAGCGACCGAGGGTTGGGCTACAAGTAACTCGTAGTAACGCAAGGTTGGAAAATGGTTAATACCATACTGCGGTGCATAACCGAGACTTTGCCCAACCGCAAATAACAGCGTTCCAAGGGTCATCAACAACATCACCAATAAAACAGGTGACAAGGATAACCAGTGTTGTCGACTCATCGACACGAGACACCGTCACTTGAGGATGGGTAGAACGCCATTACGTGTTCCTCATTTTGACTGGGACATCGCTTGCTCAACCAATGTCGCGATGGGAGTTTCTGAACCCTGCAACACAACGCTCTGCCACAGGCTTTCAATTACCCGCACCAAAGAAGCATGGGTGTCTGGCGCAATATGGCTATCTAGCGCTGCCTGTGTCACACCAAAATGGGGCGGCATCGCCTCGACCATAGCGGCTTGATCGGCTGCTGATAACATCCATAGATCTAGGCCCAGTGGATATCCCACCGCAGCCAATTTCGATTTCTGTGCAGCCACCGAGCTCATATAATTGGTAAACACCAATGCGGCGGCAGGATGGGGTGCATTACTCGGAATCACCAAGTAGTTTTTATTTTTAATCATATTGTGACGTGGGAAAATGATTTCTTCGGTATTGTCCGGCATTTGCCCTGACGCACGTTTGGTCGCTACATGGTAAAGGCCAAACTGACACTCCATCGCGGTTTGGCTGTTTTGAAACAACTGCATCAAAGCGCTCTCATTTTCTGGGTAACGGGGAATGCCATTACGCGCTTGAGCCAACAGTGGTGCAATTCGTTTCAAGTACGCCATACCAGGCGCTAACAGACGCGCAAGCGACTCTGGCGTAAAGCTGTCAAGCGGCTGTTGAAAACCCTGTGCGCCCTCAGGACTCATTTCATACAAGGCTTCTTGTACGAAGGTATTACCCAAATAGTGCGGCGGTTTTACATAGGTGAATGTTCCTGGGTTGGCTTCTAACCAACGCTCGAGTTCTGCAAAGGTGTGGGGGGTTTCTGCTTCAGCCATTAAAGACCGATTCACCGCACACACGTATTGCTCACCACTCCATGGCATCTCTCTACCCTGAGTTGGGTAACCAAAATCATAAAGATTGAGACTGCCCCCAGCACTATTTTCGTCCCAATCGAACCAGGCCGCATTTGGCAGTTTTTGTGCAAAAGAACCGAATAATAAATCTTGCTGTGCCAGGGTATAAAAATTCTCACCATTCACCCAAATGGCGTCAACGCTTCCCTGCCCCAGTCCTTTCCCGGCACGGGCTTCGGTTAACACCAAATCCACCACATCACTGGTTGCCGTAATTCGGTGAGGTCGTAAGGTTACACCTAACTTTTCCAAATCGGGTGCCACTGTGCGTTCCAGCCACACATTTAATCTGTCATCGCCACCCCAGTAATAAAAGTCGATAGCGCCCTCAGACCTAGCCGCCGTTGACACTGACTCCCATGGCAATTGACCATCCAAAAAAGCGGTTCGAAAGGCGATTTGATCGGTCGGCGTCGCTGCAATGAGGCTGCCTGACAACAGACCGGTCAACACGAGGGCATTTCTTAACAAATTCATGGTAACTCCTGTGAGATGTTAGGTGATCAACTCATCACCGTTAACACCTGATAATTTCAATCGACTACCCTATCGATTTGGGAATGGGGAAAAGGTGTTGTTCCGGCAAAACAAGCTGTACCTGATTACCCTGAACAAACGGAATATGTGCGGCTGACAACACCTGAATATGGGTTCGACCCGCAGCAATTGTTAATTCAGAAAATGCGCCGTGGTACTTTTTCGAGACCAATTGGCCGGTAATACAATTTCCAAGTGGACTGGGCACCTGTGTTTGTTCAACTATCTGAATGTTTTCCGGCCTTATCGACAGCCAATGTTCACCTTGAAAATGGTTTGATATCCCGATGGTCGATAATTCACCCACGGCTGTCTGCCAACGTGATACGGCAATGGGCTGTGCAGAGATCAAATTGGTTGCACCCATAAACTGCGCAACCGCCGCTGAACTGGGCTGGTTGTACAAAACTTCGGGTGTTGCATATTGCACAATGTTGCCTTGAAACATCAAAGCGATACGGTCTGACAGCACCATGGCTTCTTGTTGATCATGTGTGACCAAGACTGTCGTAGTGCCTAATCTTTGATGCAAATCGGATACAAATTGATGCATTTCTTGGCGCAGTACCGTATCCAGACTTGAAAAGGGTTCATCCATCAACAACACACTGGGTTCTGTAATCAGTGTACGGGCTAAAGCGACACGTTGTTGTTGACCACCAGACAGCTGAGACGGATAGCGTTTGCGCTCTTTGGCTAATTGCACCACATCCAGCATGGCTGATGTCTTGTCATGAATAGCTCGGGCATCTAGACCTGCCATTCTGAGTCCAAATGACACATTCTTCTCTACCGTCATGTGGGGAAATAACGCAAAGTGCTGAAAAACCATCCCCACATGGCGCTGTGTAATGGAGGCATGAGTGGCGTCTATACCGTTAAAGCTTAGGGAGCCACTGGACGGCGATTCGAGACCAGAAATAATGCGCAGCAGGGTGGTTTTTCCACACCCTGAGGGCCCCAATAAAGAAATAAACTCGCCTTCTTGTACGTGCAGATCGACACGGTCGAGCGCCGTGGTATCGTCGAATACTTTTGATATTGCTGAAAGTGCCAATGCAGCCATGCTTTACCCAAAAAAACCCAGTTGGTGGCGGTATCATAGGTTGCTATACCCTGAATTACTATGTCACGCGATTACAAATAGACACCCGGTGGCCCTTGGTTGCGCATAGCGGCGCACCTTAGGTTTACATAAGCGTTTAATTATATATAAGTTTAGCCCAGACAGAAACTGGATTGGCGCCTTGTAAGACGTGATGAAATTGCAGTAGTCTCATGAGCAGTGAACCAACTGAGTACCATTAATGGCAACGGTTACTTCGGAAAGGTAATGGTGACCTTTAAGCCTGGTGCGGCGTCATCCAGACTGATGTGCGCGCCATGAGCAGCAGCAATGGCCTGAACAAAGTTCAAACCCAGCCCTGTGCCCGGCGTATTGCGGCTGCGATCTAATCGATAAAGCCGCTGAAACACCTTGTCATACTCTGCAATGGGAATGCCGGGACCATCATCAATCACCGATATCTGATTACCGGCTAATACCAGTCTGATGTGGGTATCTATCGGACAATGTTGAACGGCATTTTCAATGAGATTGGCAATCATTTGAAATATCAGCGCATGGCTACCATGAATTGAATTGATGGGGACCGCACTTTCAAAAGTGAGCGATTGACCATGGTCCTGACATACCGCCTGATAGGTTTCAAAAATTTCGTCGCACAATGCCTGCATAGGAACGGAGGTAAAGGTGTCTTTTAGGGTACCGCTCTCTATTTCGGTAATGCGCAGCAAGGCATCAAATATGGCATTGATTTGCTGGGTCTGAACGGTGATTTGGTCGAATATGTCTTGCCCATGGCCATCAGCTTGACTGCGCTCCTCTAATGACGCAATGAGAATGTACAGGCGGGTTAAGGGGGTGCGCAGATCATGTGCAATATCGGCACTGACTTGCTTTACCCCATCTATATGGGTTTCCAATGTGGCCAAGGCGCGGTTAATTTGGCTGGCCATCAAGCCAATGTCATCCGACATATTGGCAAATTCAATGCGCGCTGAAAATTCGCCTGCCGCGATATGCGCCAACACATCGGTAACGTGGTTCAGCCGCCGATTCATGCGACTGGCGATAATCTTGCCGGCCAAAATAGACAGCATTAATACTGCCAGTCCGCTCCATATCAAGGTCACCATCGCCCTAGCGATTATTTCAGACACCTCGAAGCCATTCACACCTAACAATAGATGCATGGTACCAATGGTATAGGCTGCACTGTGATATCGCTCGTCGGCATCCAATTCAAATAGAGAATCGGTTAACGTCCACTGCGATGGCAAAACAGAATCGTCGATATTGCCCGCTAGTTTTTGTCCTGTGCTGTCGGTCAGCAAGTAAATTTTGCGCCCTTTCACATTAGCGCGCGTATTGCGTTCAACAGCGGCAACGGTTGCCCAAACGCCACCCTGCACGTACACATCGTTTAAAAACCTGTATTCATTGTTTAATGCGAGTTCTTGCTGATCAAAAAATTCGTTTTCCATTTCGATGACCAGCAAGCCAAAAATCACCAAAAAGGCGGTAACAAAGATGGCCTCGGCCAATAACGCAATACGAAACGGCGTACTCAGATACCACTTAGTGCGAGGCATGAAGGCGATATCCTACTTGTCGGACGGTATGTATGAGGGGGGATTCAAAAGGTTTGTCTATTTTTGCACGCAATCGGCTGATATGGGTTTCCAACACACTGGTCATGGGGTCAAACTGAAATCCCCACACTTTTTCAAGCAGCATACTGCGGGTCAATACTCTGCCATCGGCTCGTATTAACGCCTCCAACAGCGCATATTCTTTAGGCTGCAAATCAATCAGGGTGCCAGCACGGGTGACCACGCGAGACAACAAGTCTATTTTTAGATCACCCACTACCAAGCTAGACTCAACCGCTGCAATAGCTGGGCGGCGCGCCAACGCGTCAATGCGGGCTGCGAGTTCCTCCATCGAAAATGGCTTGGTCATGTAGTCGTCGGAACCGGCCCTGAGGCCTTCAACACGGTTGTCAACACTGCCCAATGCAGTGAGAAAAATAACAGGTGTTGATACGCCAGCGGCGCGGATTGACTTCAAAAGCGATAATCCGTCAATACCAGGTATCATGCGATCGATGATGAAAAAGTCGAAAGTTTCATTCAAAGCCCACACCAAGCCCACCTTTCCGTCCTCAGCTACACTCACTTGATGACCAAGTTCGGTTAAGCCTTTTTTCAGGTAAGCAGACTGTGTTTGATCATCTTCGATGACTAATATGTGCATCATAGTAGGCCTCGTGGTCAACCCTAACAGGATGCCACAATAGAAATAATAAAGCCTACCAAAACATCAGTCTGGGTAGGCTTTTTCGGTTTAACAAACCCATGCGTTGTCGTTTACGCTGGGTTAAACGTTATTAGCTACCGGATTTATCATCAGAGCTGTCGTCGTCAGCTTCGTCGTCGTCAGCTTCGTCGTCGTCATCTTTGTCGTCGTCATCTTTGTCGTCGTCATCTTTGTCGTCGTCATCGCTATCATCACTCTTACCACTGCGATCGTCGTCATCATCGTCGTCATTTTTACCGCTGCGATCATCGTCTGAATCATCGTCTGAATCATCGTCTGAATCATCGTCTGAATCATCGTAAGAGTCATCTGAGTCATCACTGCTAGAAGACTTCAGGGTTGCAATCTGCGCTCTGGTCAATACGGCGCCATCACCAGAGTCGATAAATATCTCAAGTAGTTCACCGCTTGCCAAAATGAGTTTTACTTTATAAAAAAGCATCCCGTGTTCATGTTCGATCTCTACTTCAATGACATGACTGTTTGGATGCGCTGTCATTGCTTTAACCATTGCATCATTTATTTTGACTTTGGCGCCAAGCAATAATTGAATATCAGCCATCTCGGATCGCTGGTCGCTGCTAGATGCGCTATGGCTGTCTGCAAACGTCACTCCCGACATCATGGCGGCGGTGATAAAAACAGTGGGTAATGCAAGTTTCTTAAATAAGGTCATGGTGGTTCTCCTGGGGTTTTCTTATGTCAACGTTGGCCATACTATTCCGCAACGTTGAACCTACACTGTCCTTTTCTATACAATTTCGTAAACTTTCGGCCGTCTATATCCTCTGCGCTCCCACCGTAATAATGCCGGCCTCTGGCGTGTGATCTTAGAGCCCGTGCTGTCGATGTGCGGAATGTAGTCGAAACATGACAACTCTTCATTCAATAGTTGACCTACATCAAGACAAATGAGAACGATTCTCATTGACACCATTTGTAGATCGACTACTATATGAGAAATATTCTCATTTAGAGGTTTTACCTGATGAAGCGTCTCGCGCTATTTGTTGCACTCACTACTGTTACAACCGGTTTGTTCGCGGCACCGCTTGTGGTGTATTCAGAACGCAGTGAACAATTGATTAAGCCATTGCTGGAAACCTACACGGCAAAGACAGGCGTTGAGATTCAGGTACTAACCGACGATGCTGCGCCGCTGATTGCGCGCCTTAAAGCGGAAGGCAACCGTACGCCTGCTGATGTATTGATTACAGTCGACGCTGGCAATCTTTGGCACGCTGCTGAATCGGGCATGTTGGCAAAGGTAGATTCACCAATTTTGGAAACACGCGTACCTGATTACCTACAGGATCCAAACAATCAATGGTTTGCACTGACCGTTCGTGCCAGAACCATTGTCTATAGCACAGACCGTGTTACACCAGCGCAACTCAGTACCTATGAAGACCTTGCAAGCCCCGCATGGAAAGGTAAGTTGTGTTTGCGCACCTCTAAGAAAGTCTACAACCAGTCGCTAGTTGGCAGTTTGATCAACCGATTAGGGGATGAAGGCACCCGTGCGGTCGTCGATGGTTGGGTTAACAACCTGGCAACGGAGCCTCAGAGCAGTGACACCAAGGCGCTAGAAGCCGTCATCGCTGGTCAGTGTGATGTTGCCATCGTGAACACTTATTATTTTGGCCGCATGCAAAAGGCAAATCCTGACGTTCCTTTAGCGATCTTCTGGCCAAACCAAGCGACTTCTGGTGTTCATATCAACGTTTCAGGCGCAGGCATCACCAAGCACAGCAAACAACCTGAAGCTGCTCAAGCATTTTTAGAGTGGATGGTTTCTGATGAAGCGCAGGAAATCTATGCAAACTTGGATATGGAATACCCCGTCGTTAAAGACGTTGCCGTAGATCCAGTTGTTGCAAAGTGGGGTACTTTTAAGCCCGACACGCGCCCTGTCTATAAATCGGGAGAGTATCAGCGACAAGCTGTCATGCTGATGGACGCTGCCCAATATCGTTGAGAAATTTGTGTCTAAGAAGTTAACGACAAGACTGATACAAACTGGGCTGGCGATTTTAATCGCCGGCCCTTTGCTGTATCTGCTGATGTATTGGTGGACCATTGACGTGCCGTTATGGGAACACCTGATCGCCACCCAAATTTTTTCACTGATCCGCAATAGTATTATTCTGTTACTCGGCGTCGGTTTTGGAACGTCATTTCTAGGCGTTGGCTTGGCGTGGCTTACCTACCGCTATCGTTTTACGGGATCACGATTTCTTACCGGGGCATTGATATTGCCCTTAGCCATTCCAGCTTATGTTCAGGGCTTTATTTATCTGGGCATTCTTGACGTGTCAGGACCGCTGCAGACATTCATGCGCCAACTGTATCCAGATATCGGATTTCTAAACGCCCGCAATGCCTTCGGCGTCATCTGGGTCATGAGTTGGGTGCTCTACCCCTATATCTATTTGTTGACCCGCCAAGCCTTTGCCAAGCTAGACCGCAGCCAAATTGAAGTCGCACGTATGGCCGGCTATTCTCGGCGGCGCATTTTCTTTACCCTTATTTTTCCGATGATCCGACCCGGTTGGATGGCAGGTTTAACCCTTGTCTGGATGGAAACCCTCGCCGACTTTGGTACCGTAAGCCTGTTCGGGTTCTCGACATTTACCACCGCAATCTATAAAACCTGGTTTGATTTTTACAGTCTGGCTACTGCAGCACAGCTGTCGTCCATACTGATGCTTATCGCCTTTTTATTGCTGTGGTGGGAGAAGCGTTCCGAAAGCCATATTCGCCACGACTCCCACGTCACGCTATGGGCGCCTCAGATTTTGCGGGGTAAACAGCGGTTTTGGGTGTCTTTGGCTTGTTGGGCAGCACTTGCAACCGCGCTGGCCGTGCCGGTTCTCCAACTCATTTATTGGTCATTTCAAGCGCCAACACAAACCTGGCAATCTTTGATGGCGCCGCTGCGTAACTCATTGTTGCTGGCCGTTATGGCAGCTGCTGGCATCACCCTGTTGGCCTACATTCAAAGCCTCATCAACTATCGCCGCATGGACCCAGTACTAGACCGTTTGGTGCCGCTGACCAAATTAGGCTATGCATTGCCCGGCACGGTAGTCGCCGTAGCCATTTTGCTGTGGTTTAGCCAACTTGAACAGTTCTTGTCCCACATACTGCCCTTTGAGGTTTATCTTACTGGCACTGTTTTGGGGCTGTTAGGTGCCTATTTGATTCGCTTTTTTAGTTTGGCAAGCCAATCCTTAGTAGACAGTTTTGCGCGTATGGAAGTGAGCGTCAATGACGCTGCCCGAACCCTAGGCGCAAGTCCCTGGCTGCGCTTCAAACAAATTATTTGGCCACTGACTCGGCCTGGAGCACTCGCTGCTTTACTATTGGTGTGTACAGAGGTGATAAAAGAGTTACCTGCTACCCTGCTACTGCGCCCATTCGGCTGGGACACCCTTGCTTTGAAGGTCTATCAATGGACCAATGAGGCTATGTGGGTAGAGGCTGCCATGCCTGCGCTATTATTAATCATCACGGGTACGTTACCCCTGTGGTTATTTAGACCGAGAGAGGAAAAAAATGCTTAAACTGGACGGAATATCATTTGCCTATGGCGACAACATGATTCTGAAAGATGTCTCCATGCGGATGGCACCCGGCACCATTGGCGCTCTCATCGGTCCAAGCGGCTGCGGTAAAACCACGCTACTGCGCATTATTGCTGGCCTTGAAACACCTATTTCTGGCGTTATTGAAGTCAACAAAACACGGGTCGAAGATCAGGGCATTACCATTCCGGCCGAGAAACGAAAGATCGGCATGGTGTTTCAAAATTACGCGTTATTCCCACACATGACCGTAGAAGGAAACATCAGTTTCCCAATTCAACAGCTACCTAGAAACGAGCGAAAAGCGCGGGTGACCGAGTTACTCAATTTGGTGCACCTTGATGGCCAAGAAAAACGTTACCCACACCAGTTATCGGGTGGTCAGCAACAACGTGTGGCCATCGCACGGGCTTTAGCGCAGCAGCCCGACATACTGCTGATGGACGAGCCTCTGTCAAACTTGGATGCCAAGTTACGAGACCAATTGGGGCAGGACTTAAAGCAGCTGCTCAAAAAACTCGGCATCACCACCTTGATCGTGACCCATGATCAGCACGAAGCATGGCAACTGGCCGATGAGATTGGCGTGATGTTTGATGGCAATATCGTACAATGGGGCAGTTTTGCAGACCTTACCAAGCATCCAGTAACGCCCAAAATCAAACAGTTTGTGATGGCCAATAGCACCTGTGATATTTGTGGACAGATCGTTGCTGATACCCATTCCCATGCACAAATATTAAAAGACCCGGTTGCCTAAGCCGGGTCCTTTATCCTGTCTATGTCCTGTCTTTATCCCGTCTTTATTTCTGACTGGGTTGCCACAATATGGGGCCATATTTGACTGCAAAAATTAAAAATCCGAGCGCCCAGAGTAGCGCACTGCCGCTATAAACCCACAGGGTCTGTTCGCTGCCCAATATCAGGGTGCCAAATACCCGTAACAATGCCGACAGTCCAATTGCCAGATAGGCCACTGGAATCCATCGGCCCACCTGCAAGGGTCGACCGGTATGCCCCAGTGACACCCGTGACATCATCGCCAAGACCAACAAGCCAATCCCACCAATGGTCAAGAAATGCAACGCGGTCGTCAGATTCTGCATGACCTGTAGTTCGACCAAAAACATCAAGAACAAACCAACAACCAACAAACCATAGGCACTGTGGAGCGACCACAACAGGGGTACCGTACCCGTGCGCTCACCATGCCAACGTCCGAGCCGTACCGCATGCGCCACGGTTGCCACACCATAGAATAGGGCCATCACAACCGAAGGAATAATGGGGTGTAACCCCAGAGAATAAATCAGTGCCACCACAGCGACCAAACCCAAAGACAGGCTTTCGACCATGCCGATAGGGGCGCGTTGTGGCAACCCCAGACGCTTAGCGGTAAAGAACGGAATAACCCGGCCGCCCATGATAACCACCACCAGTAGTACCCAAAACACGGCACCTAGTAATGCCTGAGCGGATAACAACCGCTGACCCACATCGGCCCAAAAATAGCTTGAGGCATTCGTAAAGGCCAACAGCAGTAAAATGCCAACAAATACCCCGTTGCGCCAGTTTTTAGCCCGAACGAGCGCGCTTCCTAAGAACCAAGCAGACAGGGGTAGGAAGGCAACATCAATGGCCGCGACTACCTGCACAGCAACCACATCCGGAAACCACATCAACACACGCGGAAGCAACCACACGACATACAGAAGCGCCAATCGCATCCCAGATACCGTGGCAATACCGGTCCAATTCTGAGCAGCCGTTAACAAGAAACCCACCACCGCCGGTACCGCAAATCCAAACACCATTTCGTGGCCATGCCACCAGTTCCAGTCAAATAAAGGGATTCCGATTGGTGTACCCAACCAGTATCCAGCCCAAGCAAGGGCGGCAAACACTGAAAATACTGCCGCCGATAGGAAAAAGGGTCTAAATGCGCGTTCAAAAAAAGCAAAGGCTCGGGTGTCGGTCACGGGCGGTTCTCACGGATAGGGGCCAAATTTAATGGCCATTTGAAAAGTCTATTAAGGCACAGTGGGCGCCATACCACTACCAAAAATTGGCTAAAACTGGCCATTTATTGATTCACTGCCGTCAACCCTGTTCGAGGCTTTTATTCACCTAGTTAATCTGACACTATCTGCGTCACATTGATTGAACACACAAGCAAAGGAGCAATACCATGGGCCCGTTATCAGGCATTAAGGTTCTCGACCTGACGCGCATTCTGGCAGGACCTTGGGCGACACAGGTATTGGCTGATTTCGGTGCAGAGGTCTGGAAAATTGAGCAGCCAAACATGGGCGACGATACGCGCCGTTGGGGCCCACCATTCCTCAATGATACGGCGGGTCAACCCACAAAAGAGTCTGCCTATTACCTGAGTGCTAACCGCGGTAAGCATTCACTCACTATCGATATCGCACATCCTGAAGGGCAAAAACTGGTTCGGGAATTGATCGAAAAAGCCGATATCGTCATTGAAAACTTTAAGGTCGGTGGTCTCGAGAAATACCAACTCGACTATGCCAGCGCACAGGCACTGAATCCAAAGATTATCTACTGCAGCATCACCGGTTTCGGTCAAACTGGCCCGGCCGCAGGGCATGCTGGCTACGATGCGATGATCCAAGGTATGGGTGGTCTCATGAGCATCACCGGTGTTGAATCGGGAAGCCCAGGCGCAGGACCACAAAAGGTGGGCGTTGCTGTTGCAGATTTGATGACGGGTATGTACGCAGTCAGCTCAGTATTGGCAGCGCTGCATCACCGTAACAGCACGGGTCTAGGCCAGCATATTGACCTAGCTCTGCTAGATACCCAGGTGGGATGGCTCGCCAATCAAGGCATGAACTATTTGGTCGGTGGACAGGTGCCAACACAAAACGGTACGGCACATCCCAATATTGTGCCCTATCAGGCATTCAGCACGGCTGATGGGCATATCATGTTAGCCGTTGGCAACGATAGTCAGTTCTCACGATGCTGCGATGTACTGGGACTAACCGGCCTCGCCACTGATGTCCGTTTTTCTACCAACAGCGCACGTGTTGCCAATCGCCAGATTTTGGTGCCGCAACTAACAGATGCCATCGGTCGTCGCACACTAGATGATCTACAAGCGGCATTTAATGCAGCAGGTGTCCCCTGTGGTCCGATCAATACTTTTGATCGGGTTTTTGACGAGCCGCAGGTCAAACATCGAGAGATGGCGATCACACTCGAACACCCGCTTGCGGGAACGGTTCCACAGATAGCAAACCCGGTGAAATTTTCAGAAACACCCATTGACTACAAAAAAGCGCCACCTCTGTTGGGAGAGGATACTGAACAAAAATTGGCAGAACTGCTGGGTTTGGATGCCGAACACCTTACCCAGTTGCGGGCTGCCGGTGTCATTTAACCGACACCACCTATCGGGGTGGTTTCGCACGGGGCTAACACCATGGATCTAGCGATGTGGTGGGTATTTTTACCTGCCTGCTTTGCCATCAATATGTCGCCTGGTCCTAATAATCTGTTGGTGATGCAATCAGCCACAACGGCGGGATTTCGGCTGGCGGCAATAGCTGCCAGTGGCCGCATTATGAGTTTTTCAGTGTTAATCGTGGCTGTGTCACTAGGACTGTCGTCGCTTTTATTGGTGGCGCCTTGGTTTTTAACCGCAGTCAAGATTATTGGTGGGTTATATCTGTTGTGGATTGCCCAATCATTATGGCGTGCTCACCCTGAGCCCTTGGAGCACAATCGTCAGGCCTTTGCATCGCTTACCAAGGCATTCCGACGGGAAGCGGGCGTTGCACTGTCCAATCCCAAAGCCATATTGGTGTTTAGTGCTTTTTTACCGCAATTTGTTTCTCCCAACTCAGCTGCCTTTGAGCAACTGTTGTGGCTCGGTGCCGCCTTTTTGGTGCTGGAATGTGTGGCCATCGTGTTCTATGCGATGCTTGGTAGCCGCTTTAGGACGTTTTTAGCAACCAGCAACCGCCGTCGAATGTTTAACCGCGTCTGTGGTGTATTGCTCGGAATGGCTGGTTTGACCTTGTTGCTCACCGATTTTTAAACATCGCCACAGCAACGCTTAAAGGGTTTGCCACTGCCACATAGGCAGGGGGATTTTCTCGATGGGATCTGCGTATCGAATTGCACGCCAGATGCGTAATACCAAACACCCTGCTCTCTTAGAAACTCAGACCGCTCATGCATCACCTCAGGTTGGCCATCGACAGTAAAAAATGCCATAAATGTCACCCATCCGCGGTCGGGGTTGCCGGCGTCGGTGTCCGATTGCAACAGCCGCAGGCGATGCCATTGATTGCCCAAGGTATCGAGGGCAGCTACAGACAGTGATGCCCGTGCCGTTTCATGCCACGAATCATACAAAAATTGCCCGTAACTACCCAATGCATAAGCACTGTATCGTGCACGCATCAATTGTTCTGGGACGGCCGCGCCCCTTGGATCATCAATCACTAACTGGCAGCACTGCTCAAAAAACTGCTTACTGCCACAGGGACAACGCTTTCCAACGCCATTGTCTGTCATGGTGCCTCATTAGCTTGGTGCAAATTATGACAAAAGTGTCATGTTGATTTGTAGAAAACCAGTTTACCATTGAAACAACAATCAACCATCAATGAACCATCATTGAGCAAACGAACAAAGCGGCAGGAGTTTTTGGGTGGCCAGTAACATCATTACATGGGGCATTATTGCACCTGGGCGAATAGCCCATGAATTTGCCAGTGCCATGGCGGTCGTGGAAGGCGCTACTATTTTGGCAGTCGCCAGCAGGGATTCTGAACGTGGCCAACGGTTTGCTGAACGCTATGACATTCCCGTTCAATATCAGCAATACAGCGATTTACTATCCGATCCAGCCATAGACGCTGTTTATATCGCCAACCCCCACCGATTCCATTTTGACACCATACGGGCTGCACTCACTGCCAATAAACACGTACTCTGTGAAAAACCACTCACTGTGACTGAAGCGCAATCCAAGGTCTTATTCGATCTGGCTCGTAGCCGCAAAGTGCTGTTGATGGAAGCCCTGTGGACACGTTATCTACCCGTATGGCAGGCCATTCAACAACACCTAACCAACAAGACCATCGGTGACATCATCGAGGTGACGTCTAGTTTCGGGTTTGAAATTCCGCGCGATAACAACGACCGATTATTGAACAAGGCATTGGCAGGTGGCGTGTTGCTCGACATGGGTATTTACCCCATCTCGTTATCAACCTTTATTAGCCATTCACCTACCACCGTCGAATCATCTTCAGTGGTGATTGGACCAACCGGTGTCGATGAGCAGGTCACTGGTGTGCTACGCGTGGGCGATACGCCCTGTCATTTCAGCTGTAGTTTCGTTTCTGCATTAGAGAATAACTTTCGATTGACCGGTACCAAGGGAACGCTAGAAATCGTGGCACCTTTTTGGGCAGCGACCCAATACCGCCTCACCCATGGCAATAGCCAACCCCACACCTTTGACCTTCCGCATGAAGCGTCTGGGTTTGAATACCAAATTCGTGCTGCGGTGAAAGCCATCGTTTTTGGCCATACTCAGGAGCCGCAAAACACATGGGCAGACACCCAACAGGTCCAACGGATCATGGATACCATCTTGTCACGGGCTGGGGTAGACTACGACTTCGCTCCTCGAACGCCATGATTACTCGCGTTCGGGTTCACAATACATCCTCTGCGACAGATCCTGCCCTGAAATGACTCATTTGAATGCCTCTATTACGCTGTGGCAAGGCGTTGGTTTGCTCGCGACTACTTTACTGGGAACCGGCGTTTTCATCTTGCCTGGCTTAACGGTTGATATTGCTGGTGATGGCGCATTGACCGCATGGATGGTTTTGGTGGCACTGATTATTCCGATTACTTGGGTATTTGGTCGTTTAGGAAAACGTTACCCCAGTGCTGGTGGCCCTGCTCACTTTGTGGGTATGGCGTTTGGCAAAAGCTATGGTCAAACCGTGGGCTTGATGTTCTTGTGTCTGGTGCCTATTGGTGCCTCGCCCGCCATCGAAATGACCCTACAATTTCTTGAAGCTTTAATACCACTGGATCGCACGGCCTTTTGGTTGGTCGAAATGGCGTTTGTGGCAACCATCTTTTGGATAAACTGGGAAGGCGTTAGCCTATCGGGCACCGTTCAATCCGCCTTGACCATTGCGATCGTAATTGTGGTTATTGCCTGCCTCGTTGGCTTAGTTTTTGAGCCGGCGCCGGCGGCCAGTGTGGCGTCATGGCTAACACCCGATTGGCTCGCGGTCTTAACCGCTGTCAGCCTTGGATTTTGGAGCTTTTTAGGCATTGAAGCCTTGAGCCACTATTCTGAAGAATTTGCAGATCCCGATCGAGATTTTGGGCGTGCGTTGAATATTGGCGTATTACTGGTTGGGGCCATTTACTTACTGTGCACCTATTTGGTCCTGACTGTGGAAGTGCCCGAGGGTACCTTGCCTATGGTGGCCGTATTTGACCACTATCTTGGTGGCGGTGGTCGCTGGGTAATCGGATTGTTAGGCATTGTCAGTGGCGCGGCTACGGTCAATGTCTACACCTCTAGCACCGCACGATTGGCCTATAACTTGGCGGGTCAGGGAACGGTGCCAAAATGGTGGGACAACCTCAATCGCCACGGGGTTCCCACTCGGGCCTTGGGTACATTATTGATCCTCGTTGCCTGTATCTTAACTGCTAGCCATTACCTTCAGATTCATTTTGCTACACTCATCATATGGACCAACGGCATTATCCTCTTTATTTATTCAGCCACGATGTTTGCCGCCGTCAAGCTGCTGCAAGGCAATGATCGCAAGATTGCGTTATTGGCAAGTATTATTGGCGTGCTTTTGATGTTCGCATTTTTTGAAAATATGCTGCCAGCAATCGTTATTGCCGTATTGCTTCACCTTTTCCTGTCGCGAAAAAAAAGGGCAGATAACCAGTATTTGGTTAAATAATGAGACCCAACTAGCATTTCAGAACAGTGGTGCTTTGACAGTAGGGTAGAAATTACCTATAAAATTCTATATCAATATTCCCTAAGGTTACCGAGGACGTTCTCTATGCTGAAAGCACGCCACGCTGCACTGTTGTTATCACTCATCGTATTACCTTTTACGCACACGTTCGCAGACAGCCATAGCACACCTACAGTCGTGGTACCTCCGTCAGAAATGGAAACAGACCCCGAATTAATAGCGGCAGCGATGCAGTTTTTTGTCGACCTCGCCAAAAGTGGATCCGATTACTCACAATTGTCATTGGGCGAATCCTACCTCGAAGGTACCCTAGGCCAAGTTGATTATATTGAAGCCTTTGCTTGGCTCTCGACTGCCCATGAACAGGGTATTACAGAAGCCGCGCCCCTGATTGAAAGGGCTTGGCAATCAATGAACAACGCAGAGCGAAAAGCAGCTCAGCAGTTAGCCATTGAATACCAGCAATGGATTTTCCCCTAACATTGATGGCAAACGGCAGCCCAACATTGCCGTTAGCCAATCGAATACCAATGTTACCGACCATAGCACCAACACTAAGGATAACATCCGCGTACATCCTAACAATGTCCGCGGTGGTGGAGTGACATGAAACTCAACGCTAAATCCTGTACTTCATGCACGGCTAGTAGCCCTGCCGTAGAGAGCGATGCCATAGCATCCCTATTAAATGAAATCCCTGGCTGGCAGGTTAATAAAATAGACAATGTCATGCAGCTGTCGCGTGAGTTTCAATTTGGCGATTTCAAACAAGCACTGGCATTTACACTGCTTGTTGGCGACTTGGCTGAACATGAGGGGCACCATCCTGAGATCGTCACCACGTGGGGAAAAGTGCGCATTAACTGGTGGACCCACAGCATCCAAGGCTTGCATCTGAACGACTTTATTTGCGCTGCTAAAACAGACCACCTATTGCAGAATTGACATCGACAGACATAAAAAAAGACGCTTAAGCGTCTTTTTTCGTTTGAGCACTGTCTATCAATTAGATTTTCTTAACACCGCTTGCAAAATAGATAGTTTCAAAGGTGCGGCCTAGACTCTTTGCTGTAAAGTTCGACATCTTCGATGCATCAGCCCAACTGATCATGTCACCTTCATGCATTTCCTGTGCAGGAGAAGCAATCCATACATGGCCATCAGCTGTGTCTACTTCTAAATACAGGTAACCAGCAGATACCTGAGCGAATACCACTTTACCCTGTTGACCACTTGCACCATGTGCAGGCGCCGCGGAACCACCGTGCATGTCGGCAGAAGCCATAGATGCAGGGGCATCCATGTAGTTATCAATAAACATAATGGCATCAAACGTTTTGCCCATTGCCCGCGAATTGAAATTAGACATGACTGCGCCTTCATTCCAATAAACGGTTTGACCCGCATGCAGGTCAGCAGAAGGACCAGCAAACCACTGGTCACCGTCATGCGTCGTGATCAAAGCATAGGTGTAACCAGGTACATTACTAAACTCAACAACCTTACCCATGTTGTCGCCTTCAGCTTCTGCATGTGCAGCAGGGGCTGCCATGTGTGACGCTGGTGCTGCTTCAGCATGCGTATCAACCACTACAGGCGCTTCATCATCATGTCCATGAGGTGTTGCCGCGTGGTCATCGACCTTCTTTTCGCAGCCAGCCAATGCGAGTAAAATGGAGATTGCTGAGACTGTCATAATCTTATTCATATCGAATTCCTAATATCTATCAATTTTCAATGCATTGACTCGCATCGGTTCTGTTAAATCTAAGTTCTACAATGCAATTAACATTCCTACTTATAAAAAGGTATAATAATTGCAGGTAAATTAAGAGCATTTGTGCAAAAAATACTTAATTCGCCCTGTAAACTTGGTACCAGATATCATGACGACTACTCAAACACCTATTAACAATGCAGGCCAATGGCTGAAGCTCGGCATGATTGCCGTCGCCTTAGCCACACTATTGGCTGTCTTGTTGATCGCTGGAAAAACGCCGCTTTTGAGTAGCTTACTACCCGATGAAAACAGCTTTCAACGCGCACTGGTGCTGCATGTTGACCTCAATATGACGCTGTGGGTAGGCGCAATCGCCTGCTTTTTCTGGGGCGCCACCCTAGACACCTGGATCAACCGAATGGGCGCTTGGATGGCCACCGCGGGTTTCGCGTTATGGATATTTGCGTACCTAATACCTTCTGCGCCCATTCTCAATAACTACATGCCGGTTTTTGATACCCCTAGCTATTTCTTGGGCTTGGTTTTGATTATTGGTAGCTTCTGCTGGATGGCGCTGCAGTGGCTATTGCACCAGCATGTCAACGGCAACAGCCCAGAGAATCCATCCGTCCTAGCCTGGTCAAAATCGGTCATGGCGCTGTTATTGTTGTCCGCCGTCGCGAATGCCTTGATATCCATGGTGCTGCTTGAAATGCAAATGCATGACGCGCGCTATTTTGAGCAACTGTTTTGGGGTCCAGGCCATATATGGCAGCTATTTGCGCTCCAAGTCATGGTAACGGCTTGGCTATATTTTATGCCAGATACTCAGCCTATGAGCGTACTCGAGCGCTGGCTGTGGAAGGTGCCCATTATAGGCGCCATCGCCGGACTCTTAATCCCCGTGGTTATTCATCCCGACACCGATCTGTATCGCGCTCTATTTACCCATTACATGCGGTTTGGCAGCCTTTGGGTCCTGCCCATTGTGTTGCGGATCTATTCACAGCGCGGTGATGATTGGTTGTCACCACAACGCCTATCGGGCAGTCTTTTCATCCTCGGCCTCGTCATAGGCACCTTGATTAGAAACGACAACCTGATGGTTCCTGCACACTACCACGCCATGACAGGCGCGGTTAACTTGGCGATCATGGCGTATGTCATGCACCGATTGACGACCAATGCTGGATCCTTATTTATTGTAAAGTTACAAATGACAATCTATTCCGTGGGTGTCTTCCTACTGGCCACCGGTCTTGCCTGGTCTGGTTTGCTCGGTGGAATGCGCAAACTAACCCTAGCAGCACAACTGGTTGACGACTGGCAACATCTTGCCGTTCTCACCCTGATGGGGCTCGGCGGTTTGATGGCGATTGGTGGAATATTCTTGTTTTTGGGAATTTCCTTGTCGTTTTTGAGAAAAAAGACAGGTATATTTCGACCTATTTCACTGGAGCACGCGCGCTTTGAAGCTAAGTAACAAACTGGTTTTCCTAGGAATCGGCACCCTTACATTGTCTGCCGCATTGCTTACCAATTATCAACAAGAAATCAGGGATGCCTTCAATCAGATGCGCACGGCACCTGCTGTCGAAGAGACCGTCGCTATCAAAAGCCCTACACCGACAGCGGAAAGCAACGAAAGCAACCTTGCGATCGTTGCCGATCCGCATCTCGAACTATTGCA
>ENA-UOYD01000092-UOYD01000092.1-marine-metagenome-genome-assembly--contig:-NODE-92-length-30078-cov-13.374888_pt1 | contig 30078 bp, 24 predicted proteins | sample MGYA00238169_ERZ767097 | MGnify/ENA primary metagenome ERZ767097 (study PRJEB28937, sample SAMN06267346) | marine metagenome | isolation source: Columbia River Estuary | place: USA:Columbia River Estuary... | reverse complement strand
AATCCCATACGTTCCTGAGATTCGTTTCCAATAATTTCTTTTGCAGAAAGGGTAGGGTCACCAACAGGTAATTTATCTAAATCAATTAATCCTCCAGTTTCTTCAACCAATTCAGACAAACAATTTAAATGTCCACCTGCACCGTGATCGTGAATTGAAACAATACTATTTACATCACTTTCTACCATACCACGAATGGCATTTGCAGCTCTTTTTTGCATTTCAGGATTTGAACGCTGTACAGCATTTAATTCAATTCCACTTTCAAATTCACCAGTATCGGCTGAAGATACAGCTGCACCTCCCATACCAATTCGGTAGTTGTCACCTCCTAAAATTACAATTTTATCACCTTCATTTGGTTTATCTTTTAAAGCTTGTTCAGCTTTTCCATATCCAATACCACCAGCTTGCATAATTACTTTATCGAAACCTAATTTACGAGCATCTTCTTCGTGTTCAAACGTAAGTACAGATCCTGTAATTAATGGCTGACCAAATTTATTTCCAAAATCGGAAGCCCCATTAGATGCTTTTATTAAAATATCCATGGGTGTTTGGTACAACCAAGCACGTTCTTTCATTCCATTTTCCCAAGGTCTATTTTCATTTAAGCGAGAATAAGAAGTCATATAAACAGCAGTTCCGGCTAAAGGTAAAGAACCTTTTCCACCAGCTAATCGATCTCTAATTTCGCCTCCAGATCCTGTTGCAGCACCATTAAAAGGTTCTACAGTAGTTGGAAAATTATGAGTTTCAGCTTTTATAGAAATAACAGAATTAAAGTCTTTTTTCTGGTAAAAATCAGGTTTGTCAGCTGATTTTGGTGCAAATTGTTCAACAGTTGGTCCTTGTATAAAAGCAACATTATCTTTATAAGCAGATACAATTGAACCTGGATTTGTTTCAGATGTTTTTCTAATTAATTTAAATAAAGATGAAGGCATTTCTTCATCATCTATAACAAATGTACCGTTAAAAATTTTATGACGACAATGTTCAGAATTCACTTGAGAAAATCCAAACACTTCAGAATCGGTTAATTTTCTACCAATTTTTTTACTTAAATCATTTAAATAATCAACTTCTTCATCATTTAAAGATAATCCTTCTTGCTTATTGTAAGCAGCGATGTCTTCAATTGGTAAAATTGTAGCAGGATTTACGTGAATATCAAAAATATCCTGGTTTAAAAAAGCATATTTTTGAAAAATCATATGATCAAATGTGGCATCTTTTGTTGAAGCAGTAAATTCTTCAATTCTAATAATGCCATCGAGAGCCATATTTTGAGTAATTTCAACAGCGTTGGTGCTCCATGGAGTAATCATTGCGGCTCGTGGACCAATAAAAAAAGCATCGATAGATGCCTCATTAATTAGTTGTTCATTTCCAAAAAGCCAATTTAATTTTTGAATGTCTTTTTGAGAAAGTTCTTTTGACGTTTGTACAGCAAATACTTTACTGTTTGCGTTTCCAAAGAATTGAATCATATGTTGATTTTTTTAGTGTATTGTTAGAAAATGCAAATTTAACTAAATAAATATAAATTAAGAACTTCCTATTTATATTCTTCAAACAGTTATTAAAATAGTTTTGAACAATTTTTTGAATAATTTTTATCTTTAAGGTGAATGATTGAGAAGAACTAAATTAACGGCACAAGAAGTGAATTACTTCAAATTTTCTATAATTTTAGAATGATAATAAGATGTTTGTTAATTAATTAACAAAAAATTGACATCTGTCATATTTTTAAGGAAAATTCAAAAAAAAATAGATTCGTAAAAATTCTTTTGATATATTTGTATCATAATTAGAAAAACAATGAAATTTATTCAATTACATCATCATCATTTTCATACTGGCATTCAGGCGAGCATTTGATGTATTGAAAGAAATTAAAAATATATTTAAAACCCGTTTGAGTAAATCAAGCGGGTTTTTTGTTTAACGCTATTATATTTACTCAAGCACAACAAACTAAAAAATGAATAAAATTAAAATCGCAGTTCAAAAATCAGGTAGATTAAACGAAGATTCTCTTCAAATTCTTAAAGATTGTGGTATTTCCATAGATAATGGAAAAGATCAGTTAAAAGCATCGTCTAGTAATTTTCCATTGGAAGTTTTATACTTACGTAACGGTGATATCCCACAATATTTAAGAGATGGTGTGGTTGATATTGCTATTATTGGAGAAAATGTATTGATAGAAAAAGGAACTGATATTAAAATTGCAGAAAAGCTAGGTTTCTCAAAATGTAGAGTTTCAATTGCCATTCCAAAAGGTAAAAAATACAAAAGTATTGAAGATTTGGATGGTATGAGAATTGCAACATCATACCCAAATACGGTAAAAGATTACTTTAAAAAATTCAATGTGACACCAGATGTTCATATGATTAGCGGATCGGTAGAAATAGCTCCAAGTATAGGTTTAGCAGATGCTATTTGCGATATTGTTTCAAGCGGAAGTACGTTGTTTAAAAATAACTTGAAAGAAGTTGAAGTAATGTTAAAAAGTGAAGCTGTTTTAGCTGTATCTCCAAATATTTCTGCTGAAAATCAAGAAATATTAGATAAATTACAATTTAGAATTCAATCTGTTTTAAAAGCAAGAAGTTCAAAATATATTTTAATGAACGCTCCAAATGATAAAATTAAAGATATCATCAAATTATTACCTGGAATGCGTAGTCCAACTGTTTTACCTCTTGCAGAGGAAGGATGGAGCTCAATTCACACAGTTATCGAAAAAAATTCATTTTGGGAAGTTATTGATGAGTTAAAAGCAAATGGAGCTGAAGGATTGTTAGTGGTTCCTATTGAAAAAATGGTTTTATAAATTTTAAAAAAATATTTATGAATACAATTATAAATCCACAAAAGAGCGAATGGTCAGAGATTTTACAAAGACCAACCCAAACCATTGAAGCAATTGAAACAACTGTAAATTCAATTTTTGATGATGTAAGAAGAAATGGAAATGATGGTATTAAACGTTATACTTCAATTTTTGATGGTGTTGAATTGGATGAGATTTTTGTTTCAGAAGAAGAAGTTGTGGAAGCAGAGCAATTAGTTTCAGAAGAATTAAAAGAAGCTATAAATTTAGCAAAAAGTAATATTGAAAAATTCCATTTTGCTCAAAAAACAGATAGAATTATACTTGAAACATCTGAAGGAGTTGAATGTTGGCAGGAAAAAAGGCCTATTCAAAAAGTAGGTTTATACATTCCTGGAGGAACTGCTCCTTTATTCTCTTCTGTATTAATGTTGGCTATTCCTGCAAAAATTGCAGGCTGTAAAGAAATAATCCTTGCTACACCTCCAAATAAAAAAGGGAATGTTCACCCAGCTATAATTTATGCTGCTCAACAATGTGGAGTTACAAAAATTGTAAAAACAGGTGGTATTCAAGCAATCGCAGGTTTAACTTTTGGTACTGAAACCATTCCTAAAGTATATAAAATATTTGGCCCTGGAAATCAATACGTTACTGTTGCAAAACAATTGGCAACAAAATTTGGTGTAGCTATTGATATGCCAGCAGGACCAAGTGAATTATTGGTTGTAGCCGATGAAAGTGCCATTGCAAGTTTTGTAGCATCGGATTTATTAAGCCAGGCAGAACACGGAACCGATAGCCAAGTTATTTTGGTTTCTACTTCAAGGGATAAAATAAAAGAAGTAGAGGTTGAAATCGAAAGTCAGTTGTCCAACTTATCTAGAAAAAAGATTGCTGAAAAAGCAATTAAAAATTCAAAATCTATTTTTGTGGAAACCAAAGAAATTGCACTTGAATTGATAAATGAATATGGTCCCGAGCATTTTATTGTTTGTACAAATAATAACGATTTTTATGTGAATGGTATTGAAAATGCTGGCTCTGTATTTATTGGGAATTACACTCCTGAAAGTGCAGGAGATTATGCTTCTGGGACGAATCATACTTTACCAACAAATGGGTACACAAAGGCATATTCTGGTGTAAATTTAGATTCATTTTTAAAAGCTATTTCTTTTCAAAAAATATCTGAAAAAGGAATTCAAAACATTGGTAAATTCATTGAGATTTTAGCTGAGGCTGAAGGGTTAGATGCTCATAAGAATGCTGTGACTTTACGTTTGAAAAGTTTACAACAATAAAAATGATTCAAATGAAAATAGAAAATTTAGTTAGAGACAATGTTAAAAATATGAAACCTTATTCATCAGCAAGAGATGAATTTAAGGAGTTTACTTCAAATATGGTTTTTTTGGATGCTAATGAAAATCCTTTTGAGAATGGTGTAAATCGATATCCAGATCCTCAACAAGCCAATGTGAAAATAGAACTTTCTAAACTAAAGGAAATTCCAGAAAATCAAATTTTAATGGGAAATGGAAGTGATGAGGTCTTAGATCTAATTTTTAGGGCATTTTGCGAACCAAAACAAGATAATATCATCACATTGCCTCCAACTTATGGAATGTACAAAGTATTGGCAACTCTTAATAATGTTGAAGAACGAGAGGTGATTTTAACCAATGATTTTCAACCGAACATCAAACAAATTCTTGACGCGATAGATGAAAATTCTAAAATATTATTTTTATGTTCACCTAATAATCCAACAGGAAATTCATTTTCAGAAGAAAACGTTGAAGAATTATTAAATAAATTTAAAGGATTGGTTGTTTTGGATGAGGCATATATCGATTTTTCCAGTCAAATAAGTTGGCTAAAAAGATTGAGTGAATTTCCAAATTTAATTATAACTCAAACTTTATCGAAAGCATATGGAATGGCAGGAATTAGATTGGGGATTTGTTATTCATCTCCCGAAATAATTGCCGTTTTAAACAAAATAAAACCTCCTTATAATGTAAATAAGTTAACGCAGCAAAAAGCATTAAAAAGAATTTTAACAAGAAATAAAGTTCAAAAGGAAATTGAAATTATTTTAGAGGAAAGAAAAAAGTTACAGCATAAACTGAAATCAGTTTCGTTTATAGAAATGGTTTATGAAACTGATGCAAATTTTATTTTAGTGAAAGTAGATGACGCAGGAAAGAGGTATAAGCAATTAATTGAAAAGGGAATTGTTATTCGAAATAGAACTACACAACCTCTATGTGAAAACACACTGAGGCTAACAGTTGGGACAAATAGAGAGAATAAATTATTGATAAAAGCTTTAAAAGAAATTTAATATGAAGAAGAAAGTATTATTTATTGATCGTGATGGTACCATGATAAAAGAAACTGTTGACGAGCAAATTGATGCGTTTGAAAAAATGATTTTTTACCCTAAAGCTTTTACCTTTTTAGGAAAAATTGCGAAAGAATTAGATTTTGAATTGGTGATGATTACTAATCAGGACGGATTAGGAACCGATGTTTTTCCGGAAGATACTTTTTGGCCTGTTCATAATTTTATAATGAAATCTTTTGAAAACGAAGGTGTTGTGTTTGATAATGTATTTTTAGATAGAACATTTCCTCATGAAAATGCGAACACTCGTAAGCCAGGTACTGGTTTATTAACGGCATATTTTTCTGAAGAGTATGATTTAGAAAACTCATTTGTTATTGGAGATAGACTTACTGATATTGAATTGGCTAAAAATCTTGGTGCAAAAGGTATTTTTATAAATGACAATACAAATCTTGGTACCGGAGAAATTACAGTAAAAAGAGATGAATTAGACAGTGTTATTGCTTTAGAAAGTAGTGATTGGGAAAATATATATGAGTTTTTAAAATTAGAAAATCGTACAGCTGAATTAATTCGTAATACCAACGAGACAAAAATTTACATCAAATTAAATTTAGATGGAACAGGAAAAAGTGAAATTTCAACAGGAATAGCTTTTTTTGACCATATGTTAGATCAAATTGCTCGTCATGGAAATATGGATTTAACGATTCAAGTTAAAGGTGATTTGGAAGTAGATGAACATCACACAATTGAAGATACTATGATAGGTTTAGGTGAAGTGTTTGCTAAGTCTTTAGGTAATAAACTAGGCATAGAACGCTATGGTTTTTGTTTACCAATGGATGATTGTTTAGCTCAAGTGGCTATTGATTTTGGTGGAAGAAACTGGTTGGTTTGGGATGCCGATTTTAAACGTGAAAAAATTGGTGAAATGCCAACTGAAATGTTTTTTCATTTGTTTAAATCGTTTACCGATGGTGCACGTTGTAATTTAAATATTAAGGCAGAAGGAACGAACGAGCATCATAAAATTGAAGGCATTTTTAAAGCTTTTGCAAAAGCCATAAAAGCAGCTGTTAAAAGAGATTCAGAAAAAATGATTTTACCTAGTACAAAAGGAATGTTATAATGAAAATAGTAATTATAAATTACGGAGCAGGAAACATTCAGTCTATAAAATTTGCTATTCAGCGTTTAGGATACACTGCGATATTATCAGATGATGTAGCAACAATTCAATCAGCCGATAGGGTGATTTTTCCAGGTGTTGGAGAAGCGAGTAGCGCTATGGAAAAATTAAAGGCAACTGGTTTGGATAAATTAATTCCAACTTTAAAACAACCCGTTTTAGGGATTTGTTTAGGTATGCAATTAATGTGTAATTTTTGCGAAGAAGGAAACACAAAAGGATTGGGTATTTTTGATGTAGATGTTGTAAAATTTGATAACCGTGAAAAAGTTCCACAAATTGGCTGGAATCAAATTGAAAACTTAAAGTCAGATTTATTTAAAGGAATAAAAGAAAAAGAATTTATGTATTTGGTTCATAGTTTTTACGTTCCTTTAAATGACGAGGCAATTGCCGTAACTGAATACGGAATAAAATATGCTTCCGCTTTACAAGAAAAAAACTTTTATGGAGTGCAATTTCATCCGGAAAAAAGTAGTGTGGCAGGAGAACAAATATTAAAGAATTTTTTAGAATTATAAGATGAGAATTATCCCGGCAATTGATATAATAAATGGTAAATGTGTACGCTTATCAAAAGGTGATTATGCAACTGAAAAGATATATAATGAAAATCCGCTAGAAGTAGCCAAAATGTTTGAAGACCACGGAGTTAAATATTTGCATTTGGTAGATTTAGATGGCGCAAAAGCGAGCCATATTGTGAATCATAAAGTTTTAGAAACAATTGCCTCACAAACTAATTTATCCATAGATTTTGGCGGTGGTTTAAAATCGGATGATGATTTAAGAATTGCTTTTGAATGTGGAGCAAATCAAATTACTGGAGGTAGTATAGCAGTTAAAAATCCTTCAACATTTAAAAATTGGCTGCAAAATTATGGAGCTGCAAAAATAATTTTAGGAGCTGATGCTACTAACGAAAAAGTTGCTGTTGGTGGCTGGTTGGAAGAATCAACTGAAGAATTAATTCCTTTTATTCAAAACTATGAAAAAGAAGGTGTTAGCTATGTTATTTGTACTGATATTTCAAAAGATGGAATGTTACAAGGTCCTTCTTTTGAATTGTATAAAAAAATATTGAAGGAGACTTCCAATATTAATTTAATAGCCTCAGGAGGAATTTCAACATTTAGTGAATTACCAAAATTGGCTAAAATGGGTTGTGAAGGTACAATTATTGGAAAAGCGATTTATGAGCATAAAATTAGTATGAAGGAAATTGAGAACTTTATTTTAAATAATTAAAATTAGATTGAATGTTAACGTCATTCTGAACTTGTTTCAGAATCACATCAAATTATGAAAATTAGTTTTGTTTACATAATGACAAATAAATATAGAACAACATTTTATATTGGTGTAACTTCAAATTTAAAAAAGAGAGTATTAGATCATATTTTGGGTGAGGGGTCGAAGTTTACATCAAAATATAATCTTAATGATTTAGGCTGTTTTGAAGAGTTTTCTGATATAAAACAGGCAGTTTCAAGAGAAAAACAATTAAAAAATTGGCATCACGATTGGAAAATAAATTTAATAAAACTATTGAATCCAGCATTAAGAAAATTGGATTTATAAAATAATGAGACCCTGAAACAAGTACAGGGTGACGAAACTATGCTTACAAAAAGAATAATACCTTGTTTAGATATTAAAAATGGACGTACTGTAAAAGGTGTGAATTTTGTTGATTTACGAGATGCAGGTGATCCTGTTGAATTGGCAGAAATATATGCTGAAAATGGAGCAGATGAATTAGTTTTCTTAGATATAACTGCAACTGAGCAAAAAAGAAAAACGTTAGCGGAATTGGTGATGCACGTTGCAGAAAAAGTGAATATACCATTTACAGTTGGAGGAGGAATATCATCAGTGGAAGATGTTGAAATATTATTAAACTCTGGAGCAGATAAGGTTTCCATTAATTCTTCAGCAGTAAAAAACCCACAATTAATTAATGATTTAGCAGCTAAATTTGGAAGCCAGTGCATTGTTGTAGCTATTGACGCCAAACAAATTAATGGTGAGTGGATGGTGCATTTGGTAGGAGGTAAAGTTCCAACTGATATTAAATTATTTGACTGGGCTAAGGAAGTGGAACAACGTGGAGCTGGTGAAATTTTATTTACGTCAATGGATCACGATGGTACAAAAAATGGGTTTGCCAATAAAGCTCTGGCATTTTTAAGTGAATTAGTTAATATTCCAATAATTGCTTCTGGAGGAGCAGGAAATATGCAACATTTTACGGATACTTTTATTGAAGGAAAGGCAGATGCTGCTTTGGCTGCAAGTGTATTTCATTTTAAGGAAATTGAAATTATTGATTTAAAAAAGGAATTAAAAAAGAAAAATATACCAGTAAGGTTATAAAATTAGAATCAAACTTAGTTTGATGAAAAAACATTTATTAGAAAGATACGATTATGAATATAGATTTTGATAAAAACGAAAATGGTTTAGTTCCAGCGATAATTCAGGATAATATAACAAAAAATGTGTTGATGTTGGGTTATATGAATACTGAAGCATTTGCTAAAACTGAAGAAACTAAAAAAGTAACTTTTTTTAGTAGAACAAAAAACAGATTATGGACGAAAGGTGAAGAAAGTGGTAATTTTTTGAATGTTGTATCCATTAAAAATGATTGTGATAATGATACTTTGTTAATTCAGGTAAATCCAGTAGGGCCAACTTGTCATAAAGGAACTGATACTTGTTGGGGAGAAACAAATGAACCGTCTTTTGGTTTTTTGTCAGACTTGGAAAATGTAATTAAAAGTAGAAGAGAGGATGCAGATTCAAAAAATAGTTATGTTGCTTCATTATTTGAAAAAGGAATTAATAAAATAGCCCAAAAAGTTGGTGAAGAAGCAGTTGAAATTGTGATAGAAGCTAAAGATAATGATGATAATTTATTTTTAAATGAAGGAGCAGATTTAATGTTTCATTATTTAATATTACTACAAGCTAAAGGTTTTACATTGAAAGATATTGTGAAAATTTTAGAAGGAAGACATTAATGAAATTGTTGAAGGATTAGAATTTTAAATTTTTGTAAATTCGATTGCTAAAAAAATAAGAATGACATCAATTTCAAAAAATACATTAGACTTTTTAAAGTTGTTAAAAGAAAATAACGACAGAGATTGGTTTAATGCTCACAAAGAAGAATTTCAAGTTGCACATAATAATGCAAAAGATTTTATGAATACAGTTCTTGAACAATTGAAAACCCATGATGTGATGGATAGTTTAAAATTGTATCGTATTTATAGAGATGTTCGATTTTCACCAGATAAAACTCCATATAAACCACATTTTGCTAGTAACTTTGTTCGTGCAACCAATCGGCTAAGAGGTGGTTATTATATTAGAATAAGACCAGGTGAAAGTTTTTTAGCTGGTGGTTTTTGGGAACCAAATAAAGAAGATTTATTGCGAATTAGAAAAGAATTTGAAATGGATACTTCAGAAATTAGAGAGATAATTAGTGATCCAACTTTTGTAAAATATTTTGGTAAATTAGAGGGCGTTTCATTAAAAACGGCTCCTAGAGGATTTGATAAAGAGCATCCTGATATGGATTTGATTCGAATGAAACAATTTATTGTTACTAGGTATTTTACAGATGAAGAAGTGTTACAGCCAAATTTTTTAGAAGAAATTGATAAAAGTTATAAGGCAATGCGTCCTTATTTTGATTATATGAGTGAAATTTTAACTACCGATTTAAACGGTGTTTCATTATTAGACTAAAAAAAAGCGACTCATATAAGTCGCTTTTTTATTTATACTAATTTAGTATTAGCTTTTTCTTTCCAATAAAGCCATATAAAAACCGTCGAAACCAGATTTATAGGCTGAGACTTTATTTTGTTTTTCCAATTCAAATTCTGGATGATTGTTAAGGAAATTTTTCACTTGATTTTCATTTTCAGAAGGTAAAATTGAACACGTTGCATATACCATTTTTCCTCCAACCTTAACCAATTGAGAATAGTTTTCTAAAATTTCAGCTTGCGTTTTAATGATGTTTTCAACAAACTCTGGCTGTAATTTCCATTTACTATCAGGATTTCTTTTTAAAACACCAATTCCACTACAAGGAGCGTCAATTAAAACTCTATCTGCAGTACCTTTCATTTTTTTAATCACTTTTAAAGAATCTATTTCTTTAGTAGTAACATTAAAAACTCCAGCTCTACGAGTTCTAATTTTTAACTTTTTTAGTTTGCTTTCATAAATATCAGTTGCAATTATTTGACCTTTATTTTCCATTAACGCGGCTAAATGTAATGTTTTACCACCAGCACCTGCACAGGTATCAATTACTTTCATTCCAGGTTTTACATCTAAATAATCTGCAACTAATTGAGAAGAAGCATCTTGAACTTCAAAAAAGCCTAATTTAAAACTTTCAGTAGTAAATACGTTAGCTCTTTCAACCAGTTTTAAAGCATACTCATAACCTCTAACAGGTTCAGTTGCAATACCTTCGTCTGATAGTTTTTTACGTAATGCCACTTTTGTGGTTTTTAGCGTGTTTACACGTAAAACAACTTCTGCTTGAGTGTTTAATGCGTGTATTTCATTAGTCCATTTATCTTCTCCTAATTCTTTTACACAAAGTTCATCCATCCAGTCAGGAATAGATTCTTTAAAAACACGAACTTTTTGAAGTTCATCAAATTTACCTTTAATTCTTCTTTCAGGAATTCCTTGCATTTGGTTCCAGTCTGGAATCTTATATCCTTTTAGAATAGCTAAAACAGCAAAGTTTTTCCAAACATTTTCTGAAGTATAATGTGATTTTGTACCGGCAATTTCATTATATAATCGTTTCCATCGAACCATATCATAAATGGTCTCTGCAACGAATTTTCTATCTCTTGCACCCCATCTTGCATCGCGTTTTAATGCTTTTTGAACAACTTTGTCTGCATATTCACCTTCATTAAAAACAAGTTTTACTGAATCAATAACCGTAAACACTAAATTTCTGTGTAATCTCATATTAAAAAATTAGGATTGCAAAGATACATAATTAGATAATAAGAATGAGTGTATTGTTTATTGCTGTTTGAATTGTTACCTTCGCTACTTTAATTGCATAAATGTCGATTTATAATCTTAATACTTCTATATCCTATTTAAAAGGCGTTGGACCCAACAGAGCCGATTTATTAAAATCGGAGTTAGGCATTTATTCCTTTGCAGATTTAATCAATTTTTTTCCAAATCGATACATTGATCGTACTCAATTTTTTAAAATAAATCAGCTTCAGCAAAATTCTTCTGAAATTCAGGTTGTAGGAAAAATTAGTGCTATAAAATCGGTTCAACAAAAAAGAGGAAGTAGGTTAGTAGCCACTTTTGTTGATGAAACTGGAACTATGGAACTCGTTTGGTTTAGAGGAGTAAAATGGATAAAAGATGCTTTAAAAGTAAATACTCCTTATGTTATTTTTGGTAAAGCCAATTATTTTAATGGAGCTTTTAGTATGCCTCATCCAGAAATGGAATTATTAGCGGACTATAAGAAAAGTTTACGATCTGCTATGCAGCCAGTATATCCTTCAACCGAAAAATTAACGAATAAAGGGATAACGAATCGGGTTGTTTCTAAAATGATGGAAAGTTTATTTGAAGAGCTTCATTCAAGTTTTAAAGAAACATTATCTACATCCATAATTTCTAATTTAAATTTAATTAGTAAAACGGATGCTTTATTAAATATTCATTTTCCTAAAAATCAGGAATTATTAACGAGAGCACAAAATAGGTTGAAATTTGAAGAACTTTTTTTCATCCAATTACAATTAATTAGGAAAAAAATGATTCGTAAAGCTAAAATTAAAGGATTTAGCTTTGATAAAGTTGGACATTATTTTAATTCATTTTATAAAAATAATTTACCGTTTGATTTAACGGATGCACAAAAAAGAGTATTAAAAGAAATTAGAAAAGATGTTGGTTCTAATGCTCAAATGAACAGACTTTTACAAGGAGATGTTGGTTCTGGTAAAACAATTGTGGCATTATTAACAATGTTAATTGCTTTAGATAATGGATTTCAAGCAGCTTTAATGGCACCCACTGAGATTTTAGCCACGCAACACTATAATTCTTTGGTTGAATTATTAAATGGTTTGGATGTAACTGTAAAGCTTTTAACGGGTTCTGTAAAAACAAAAGATAGAAGAATAATTCACGAGCAATTAGAATCTGGAGAACTAAATATTTTAATAGGAACACATGCTCTTATTGAAGATAAGGTTCAATTTAAAAATTTAGGGATTGCAATTATTGATGAACAACATCGATTTGGAGTTGCTCAAAGGGCGAAATTGTGGAAGAAAAATGAGTTACCGCCGCATGTTTTAGTAATGACAGCCACACCAATACCAAGAACTTTGGCTATGAGTGTTTATGGAGACTTGGATATTTCTGTTATTGATGAGTTACCTCCAGGGAGAAAAGAAATTGTTACAGCTCACAGGTATGATAAAAACCGCTTATCTGTATTTAAATTTTTGAAAGAAGAAATTGCTAAAGGAAGGCAGGTTTATGTGGTTTATCCATTGATAAACGAATCTGAAGCGATGGATTATAAAGATTTGATGGATGGTTATGAAAGTATTTCACGTGAATTTCCAATTCCCCAATATCAGGTTAGTATAGTTCATGGAAAAATGAAAGCCGAAGATAAGGAATATGAAATGCAGCGTTTTTTGAAAGGAGAAACGCAAATTATGGTTGCAACTACTGTCATAGAAGTTGGTGTTAATATTCCAAATGCAAGTGTAATGGTAATTGAAAGCGCCGAGCGGTTTGGGTTATCTCAATTACATCAATTGCGTGGTAGAGTTGGACGTGGTGCTGAACAAAGTTATTGTATTTTAATGACTAGTTTTAAATTATCAGATGATGCTAAAATTAGACTAAATACAATGGTTGAAACAAGTGATGGTTTTAAGATTTCAGAAGTAGATTTGAAACTGAGAGGTCCAGGGAACTTGATGGGAACTCAACAAAGTGGTGTTTTAAACTTAAAAATAGCTGATATTATAAAGGATTCTCAAATTTTAAAAACAGCAAGAAGGATTGCTATTGAAATATTAACAAATGATCCTGGTTTAAACATTCCAGAGAATGGCGTAATTAAAACAACTTATCAGGAAATTTCAAAGTCAAGTACTATTTGGGCAAATATTAGTTAAAAAAAAGAAGGTTGACTATGAAGTAAACAAGCAGCAATTTTATTTTATTAAAACTACTATTTTACTTCATAACAACCTTCGATAACAATCAATCAAAAAGTTATATTTTAAATCGGTATTTTAAATCGGTATTTTAAATAATTTTTACAAATAAGATAAAAATTAAAATCAACCGTAATTTGTCATTTTTAAGTACTAATATTTTTAATACTTCGCAATAATACAATTTCGAAAACGATTTAGATGTTAAGAAAAGTATAAAAAAAACATAAAAAAATAATTTTATGTGAAAAAATAAACGGTCTAGGGAATACAACTAGTTTGTATTATTTATATTTGCAGTTCGTAAAAAAAGAAAATAAAAATGAAGATATCATATAATTGGTTAAAGCAATTCTTAAAGGTTGATTGGGAGGCAGAAAAAACTGGAGAATTGTTAACTGATTTAGGGCTTGAGGTTGAAGGTATTGAAACCGTAGAGTCTATTAAAGGAAGTTTAGAAGGTGTTGTAATTGGAAAGGTATTAACTTGTATTCAACATCCAAATGCAGATAGATTAAAAATTACAACTGTTAATATTGGGACAGGAGAACCCGTTCAAATAGTTTGTGGAGCACCAAATGTTGCTGAAGGTCAAACGGTTCCAGTAGCAACTATTGGAACAATGCTTTACGATGATAAAGGAGAAGGATTTAAAATTAAAAAAGGAAAAATAAGAGGAGAAGAAAGTCATGGTATGATTTGTGCCGAAGATGAACTTGGATTAGGAGCAAGTCATGAAGGTATTCTTGTTTTAGATGATTCTTTAATCGCTGGTACTCCAGCATCTAAAGTATTTGATGTAGAATCTGATCAGGTATTTGAAATTGGGTTAACACCAAATAGAGCAGATGCTATGAGTCATTTAGGAACAGCTCGTGATTTACGTGCAGGTTTAATACAAAATAAAGTTTCATTAGAATTAATTTCACCTTCAGTAAGTCATTTTCACGTTGATGACAGAACTTTAAAATTTGATGTAATTGTTGAAGATTCGGAAAAAGCTCCAAGATATGCTGGTGTAACAATTTCTGGGATTACAGTAAAGGAATCTCCAGATTATATTAAAAATAGACTAAAAGCAATTGGTTTATCACCAATTAACAATATTGTAGATATTACCAATTATGTTTTACATGAATTAGGCCAACCGTTACATGCATTTGACGCAGCAAAGGTAAAAGGGAGTAAAGTAATTGTAAAAACATTACCAAGTGGCACTAAATTTACAACCTTAGATGGTGTTGAAAGAGAACTTCATGAAGAAGATTTAATGATTTGTAATAGTAGTGAAGAGCCAATGTGTATGGCTGGTGTTTTTGGTGGTTTAGATTCGGGAGTTTCAGAAAGTACAACATCTATATTTTTAGAAAGCGCTTATTTCAATCCGGTAGCTATTAGAAAAACTGCAAAAAGACACGCATTAAATACAGATGCATCTTTTAGATTTGAAAGAGGAATTGATCCAAATATTACAAAATACGCTTTAAAACACGCGGCTAATTTAATTATTGAAATAGCAGGAGGAAAAGTATCTTCAGAAATTGTTGATTTATATCCATCAAAAATTGAAGATCATCAGGTTTTTCTTTCTTTTGAAAAAATGAATAGACTAATAGGTGCTGAAATTCCAAGAGAAACGGTTAAAAATATTTTAGCTTCTTTAGATATTAAATTTAACAGTGTTACAGATGGAGGAATTGGTTTAACAATCCCTTCTTATAGAGTTGATGTAACAAGAGAAGCAGATGTTATTGAAGAAATTTTGAGAGTTTACGGATATAATAATGTGGAGTTTTCTCATAAACTAAATACTTCAATTTCTTTTTCAGAATTTGATGAAGTTAAAATAGAAAATGTTGTTGCCAATCAATTAATTGCTCAAGGTTTTAATGAAACAATGGCAAACTCGTTAACCAAAGCAGGTTATCTTTCTTTAACTGAAAATTTGAATGAAGAGCATAATGTTGTAATGTTAAATCCATTAAGTAATGATTTAGGTGTTATGCGCCAATCATTGTTATTCAGTGGTTTAGAATCTGTTATTTATAATATAAACAGAAAAAATAATTCACTGAAATTTTTTGAATTTGGAAAATCTTATCACAAATTTGAAAGTGGTTACAGCGAACAGAAACATTTGACTTTATTTGTTTCAGGAAATAGAAGTAAAGAGCGTTGGAATGTTACACCTAAAACTTCAGATTTCTTCTATATAAAAGGAGTTGTGAGCACTATATTACAACGTTTAGGTATTAAAAATGTAAAAACAATGCCAACTAAAAATGATGTTTTTTCTGAAGGAATTACATTGAGTTTAGGTAAAATTAAATTAGTAGATTTAGGTGTTGTTAAGCGCTCAGTTTTAAAAGAATTCGGAATAAAACAAGAGGTTTTATTTGCAGATTTTAATTGGGAAAATATTTTAAAAGTAGGAGGTAAGTCTCAAATTAAAATTACCGAATTACCTAAATTTCCTTCAGTAAAAAGAGATTTTGCTTTGTTATTGGATAATGAGGTTTCATTTAATGAAATATATAATTTAGCTTTTCAAGCAGAAAAGAAATTATTAAAAGAAGTTGATTTATTTGATGTTTATGAAGGGGATAAATTGGAAGCTGGTAAAAAATCGTATGCAATAAGTTTTTTATTGCAAGATGAAAGTAAAACATTAACAGAAGGACAAATTGATAAAATAATGCAAAAGTTGCAGCAAACATTTGAAAAAAATGTAGGAGCAACCTTACGTTAGTTAGAAAACATAAATTTTAAAGCCTTTAGATATTTTTCTAAAGGCTTTTTTTTTAATTTTGCATAAACAGAATTTCATGTATAAAAGTACCATTCGCCCATTATTCTTTCTTTTCGATCCCGAAAAAATTCATCATTTTACATTTTCATTAATAAAAATTCTTTCTAAAATACCAGGTGTTTCGGCGATTTTTAGAGGACTATTTCAAGTTAATGATAAAAAACTGGAAAGAAATTTATTTGGTCTAACATTTAAAAACCCAGTTGGTTTAGCGGCTGGTTTTGATAAAAATGCTGTTTTATTTAATGAATTGTCCAATTTCGGCTTTGGTTTTATTGAAATTGGTACAGTTACCCCAAAAGCACAAGAAGGAAATCCTAAGAAAAGAGTTTTTCGATTAAAGGCTGATAATGGTTTAATAAATCGAATGGGATTTAATAATGAAGGATTGGATGCTGCCATTTTAAAATTAAAGAAAAATAAAGGAAAAGTAATTATAGGAGGAAATATTGGTAAAAATACTTCCACTTTACCAAATGACTATACAAATGATTATTTGGAGTGTTTTAATGCATTGCATTCGTATGTGGATTATTTTGTGTTAAATGTAAGTTGTCCAAACGTTGGGAGTCATGCAAAATTAAATGATAAAGATTATTTGATAGAACTTATAACAGAAGTTCAAAAAGCAAATAAGAAGTATAGTAAACAGAAACCAATTTTATTGAAAATTGCACCAGATTTAAATTCAATGCAATTGGATGAAATTATTGAAATTGTTGCTGAAACTAAGATTGATGGAATTATTGCTTCAAATACATCAATTAATAGAGAAGGATTATTGGCTTCTGAAGAATTATTGAATACTATTGGAAATGGAGGGTTAAGTGGTAAACCTATTAAAGATAGAAGCACAAAAGTAATTCAATATTTATCAGAAAAATCAAATAAAGCATTTCCAATTATTGGTGTTGGAGGAATACATTCTGCAGAAGATGCAATTGAAAAAATAAATGCAGGAGCCGATTTGGTACAAATTTATACTGGATTTATTTATGAAGGACCTTGTTTGATTAAGAAAATTAATAAGGCTATTTTAGCTCAATAAAATCAATTTATTAATTGAATTACGAAATTCTCATATCATTTATTGGAGCATCCATGCTGCTAACCATTATGCCTGGACCAGATATTATTTATGTACTGGTTCAAAGTGTTACAAATGGTAAAAAATATGGAATAGCAACATCATTAGGTTTAGTATCAGGAATAATTATTCACACCTCATTGGTCGCATTTGGTGTTTCAGCTATTTTAAAGCAGTCAGAAACAATTTTTTTTATAATAAAATTATTAGGTGCATTGTATTTATTGTACTTGGCTTATTCGACATATAAATCAAAAGAAGAAATATTATTAACTACAAATACAGAAAAAAAAGGCTTATTAAAGCTTTATAAACGGGGGTTTATAATGAATGTTTTAAATCCAAAAGTATCTATTTTCTTTTTAGCATTTTTTCCGGGATTTTTATTTAGTTCAACCCAAAGTACAATTGTCCAGTTTTATGTTTTGGGTGCATTATTTATGATTCAAGCACTACTTATTTTTTCAATTGTTTCAATTTTATCAGGAAAATTCACTTCTTATTTAAAAAGTCATCCAACTTTTAATTCACGTATAAAATGGTTGAAAATAGTCGTTTTTGTGGGGATTTCAATATTTATTGTTTTAACTTAAATAAAATAACTAATCTGTAGCAATTCCAAAATAAATCCAAGTAGCATTTTCTTTAAAAGGGTTGCTTTGTGAATGAGGTTCCATAGCTTCTATAGTAATACAGTCTCCTTTTTGTACAATGTATTTTTCGCCATTAATTATAAATTCAGCTTTTCCAGATTGAATATAAAATACCTCATACATTGTTTTATGAAGATGTGTTTCTACAAACTGTCCTGGTTTAAATGTGGCAAAACTAAAATTCATTAATTGAGGAATATAACCTTTATCAATAAATACTTTTTTCTTTATGTCCTCATTATGACTGATGCCAACTTCTTCTATAGTATTTGTGTGAACGATTTTCATAAAAATAGGTTTGATTTCGAATGTTGAAAATATAAAAAAAATACTATGGAATCAAAATCATATTAAATTTAATAATTTTAAAGGTAAATATTGTTGAAATTTGACTTTGACTTCGGTTTAAATAAATTTTTCATATCTATTTTTCATTTTCTAATTATTGTATATTTGAACTTCAATGAAGAAAGTAAAAATAATTGAGTGTCCGCGTGATGCTATGCAAGGGATTAAATCCCATTTTATTGAAACCGAAGCAAAAGCGCAGTATATAAATGCACTTTTGCGTGTAGGGTTTGACACCATTGATTTTGGAAGTTTTGTTTCTCCAAAGGCTATTCCACAAATGCGTGATACTGCAGCTGTACTTTCAAAATTAAATTTGAGCACAACAGAAAGTAAATTGTTAGCTATTGTTGCCAATTTACGTGGAGCAGAAGATGCTTCACAATTTGAAGAAATTAATTATTTGGGATATCCGTTTTCTATTTCTGAGAATTTTCAAATGAGAAATACAAGTAAAACAATTTCTGAATCCATAATAATTTTAGATGAAATATTGAATATAGCTTCAAAATCAAATAAAGAGGTTGTGGCCTATTTATCTATGGGGTTTGGGAATCCGTATGGAGATCCGTGGAACGTAGATATTGTTTCTGAATGGACTGAGAAACTTTCAAATATGGGAGTCCAAATATTATCACTGTCCGATACCATAGGAAGTTCTTCTCCAGAAATTATCGAATACTTATTTTCTAATTTAATACCTAAATACCCAAATATTGAATTTGGAGCACATTTACATACCACACCTTCAAGTTGGTTTGAAAAAGTAGATGCTGCTTTTAAAAGTGGTTGTAATCGTTTTGATGGAGCAATAATGGGTTATGGAGGATGTCCTATGGCAAAGGATGAACTAACCGGAAATATGCCTACAGAAAAGCTTATTTCTTACTTTAATCAACAAAAAGCCTTTACAAATGTTCAAGCAATGAGTTTTGAGAGTGCTTATAATGAAGCTTTGAAAATTTTCAATAATTTTTAAGAGTTTGATAATCAATATATTGAAATTTTAATATTTTTTTAAATATGACATATGTCATACTATTTATAATTATTCTAAATAAGCCTTTTTTTATTTAGTTTTGTTAACTATTTTTGCCTTGTTATTTACAATGAGTCTAAATAAAATTAATTAAACAAATGAAAAATTTAAAATTACTATTAGCAGCAGTACTAATAAGCGCAGTTGGATTTTCACAGCAAAATTCAAACAATTTAAGTCAAAATTCTGGAAATAGAATATTAAATAGTATTAATAAAGGAATTACAATTGGTGGTTATGGTCAAATTGATTATAACGAACCAGATGGTTCTTCAGTTGGAAAACTTGATGTACATCGATTGGTTTTACTTTTTGGATATAAATTTAATGATAAAGTAAGCTTTTTAACAGAAGTTGAATATGAGCATGTTCAAGAAGTATATGTGGAGCAAGCGTATATGAGATATAAATTAAATGAAAATGTAAATGTTTTAGCTGGTTTAATGTTAGTTCCAATGGGGATTATTAATGAATATCACGAGCCAACAACATATTATGGTGTAGAACGTCCAAATGTTGATGGTAAAATTGTTCCAACAACTTGGAGAGAAATTGGGATAGGTGTTTCAGGTAGAGTTAATAGTGCTTCATTAAAATATCAAGCTTATTTATTCAACGGATTTAAATCTTATGCTGGAGGTTCTGGTTTATTAAGAGGTTCTGATGGATTAAGAAAAGGACGTCAAAAAGGAGCGGAGTCTTTTGTAAGCTCTCCAAACTTTTCAACGAAATTTGATTACTATGGAATTGTTGGATTAAGAGTTGGATTGTCTGGATATTTTGGGAAAACTCAAACGGATGATACATCTATTGAAGCATCAACTATTGGTGTGTCGATGATTGGTTTAGATGCACGTTATAAATTTAATAACTTAGAATTAAGAGGGCAATACATTAATGCTAATTTATCTGATACAGAAGATTATAATACATTAACAGGTAGAGATTTAGGTTCTAAAATGACTGGAGTTTATGGTGAGATCGCTTATAGTTTTGATTTAAAAGGGGTAGAAAAATTAACTCCATTTTTGCGATATGAAAAATACAACACCCACGCTGAAACTGAAGGTAGTTTAGTTGCAAATAGTGCTTTTGATAAAAACGAATTAATTTTCGGATTAAATTATAAAGTGGCTGAAGGAGCAGCTTTTAAAGTTGATTACCAATTAGTAAACAATGCAGTTTCTGCAAGTGAAACTGGAAAACAGTTTAATGCTGGAGTAGCCGTTTGGTTCTAAAAATATATTAAAATGAATATGCTAGCTGAATTATATTTTTCAGCTAGCTTTTCTCATTTAAGAACTTTATTTAAACAATAAAAAAACATGAAGAAATTTGTAAGTTTAACAGTTTTAATTTTAATAATATCAAGCTTTACAGTTTCTGATAAAATAAATCAATTAGCAGACAAGGAAATTAAATCTGTTTTTGAAATTAAGAACTATTCAAAGCAAACAATTACTATTTCAAATGAAATAAATGAAACGTTGCCTCAGAAAATTACTAAAACAAATTTTTTCAAGATTAAAAATAATGAAAAGCTTTTAGGTTACTATTATTTAGGACAAGCATACGGAAAAGCTGATTATTTCGATTTTATTGTTATTTTTGATTCAAATTTATTAGTTTCCAAAGTGAAAGTTTTGGTTTATAGAGAAGATCACGGAGGGGAAGTTGCAAGTAAACGTTGGTTGAAACAGTTTAGTGGAAAATCAAAAACGGATAATTTACAGTATCAAAAAGATATTGCAGCAATTTCTGGAGCCACTATTTCGGCGAAATCTATGACAAATGAAGTTAATAAATTATTAAAAACAATTCATATTTTAGATATTAAAAAACAATTATAATGGAAGTACACGGACTTATTCATCAATTTCCTAAAGAAATAAAAATTGTTATTCTCGCATTTATTTGTGTATTGAGTATTGGTTTTTATGGTGGGATAAGTTTTGTTAATAATACAACTTCAATGAAAACTTCAGGGGTAGAAACTCATTATTTAGGGAACGAAAATGATGAAAATGCTGAAGTCATGAAATTCAAAAAAAATGAAAGAGAAATTTTAACAATAGTTCATAACCATATTCTTTCATTGTCTGTTATTTTCTTTTTACTATCTCTAATTTTATCTACAACTTCAATCAATAAAAAGTTTAAATATTTTTTAATGATTGAACCATTTTTATCTATTGTTTTAACTTTCGGTGGTATTTATTTCTTATGGAGTGGTATTTCTTGGTTTAAATATGTGATTGTTATTTCGGGTGTTTTTATGACCTTTAGTTTTGTAGCTTCCACGTTATCAATAGGATATCAACTATTCTTTTCAAAGAAATTATAAATAGTGTAATTTCAATTAAAAAGTGTAAATTTGCTCGCAATTAATTACAAAGTTGATTGCATTATGATTTCACACTCTTCAAAATTCGTAGGAGAAGGATTAACCTACGACGACGTATTACTTATTCCAGCCTTTTCAGAAGTACTTCCACGTGATGTAAGTATTCAAACAAAATTTTCAAAAAATATAACTTTAAACGTTCCAATTGTTTCTGCAGCAATGGACACTGTAACTGAATCAGAAATGGCGATTGCTATGGCTCGTGAAGGTGGTATTGGAGTGTTACATAAAAACATGTCCATTGAACAACAAGCTATAGAAGTTAAAAAAGTAAAACGTTCAGAGTCTGGAATGATTTTAGAACCTATTACAGTTACTAAAGATGAAACTGTTTTGGTTGTGAAAAATTTAATGAGAGAATTTGGTATCGGTGGAATTCCTGTTGTTGATTCTAACGGAATTTTAATTGGTATTATTACCAATAGAGATTTACGTTTTGAAGGAGATAATACTAGAAAAATTAAGGAAGTAATGACTTCCAAAAATTTAGTTACTGTTGCTGTTGGAACTTCATTAAAGCAAGCAGAATTAATTTTACAAGAGAATAAAATTGAAAAATTACCTGTTGTTGATGGTAACAATAAATTAGTAGGATTAATTACTTACAGAGATATTATTAAGGTTAGTGAAAATCCGAATGCAAATAAAGATTCATTTGGGCGTTTGAGAGTTGCGGCTGCAATTGGTGTTACTGGAGATGCTTTAGAAAGAGCTGAAGCATTAATTACAGCAGGAGTAGATGCTATAATTATTGATACTGCCCACGGACATACTTTAGGAGTTGTTACAGTTTTAAAACAAGTGAAAAAGAAATTTCCTCAAATTGATGTAATCGTAGGAAATATTGCAACTGGTGAAGCTGCAAAATATCTAGTTGAAGCCGGTGCTGATGCTGTAAAAGTAGGAATAGGACCAGGTTCTATTTGTACAACTCGAGTAGTTGCTGGGGTTGGTTTTCCTCAATTATCTGCTATTTTAGATGTTGCTGAAGCAATAAAAGGTTCAGGTGTTCCAGTAATTGCTGATGGAGGAATTCGTTATACTGGTGATATTCCAAAAGCTATCGCTGCAGGTGCAGATACTGTAATGTTAGGTTCGCTTTTAGCAGGTACAAAAGAATCTCCAGGTGAAACTATTATTTTTGAAGGAAGAAAATTTAAATCGTATAGAGGAATGGGTTCTGTTGAAGCTATGAAACACGGTTCAAAGGATCGTTATTTCCAAGATGTTGAAGATGATATTAAAAAACTGGTTCCAGAAGGAATTGTTGGAAGAGTACCTTATAAAGGTGAGTTAAATGAAACAATGCATCAGTTTATTGGTGGATTACGTGCAGGTATGGGGTATTGTGGAGCGAAGAATATTGAAACCCAAAAAGGAGCACAATTTGTAAAAATTACATCTGCTGGTATGCGTGAAAGTCATCCACATAATGTTACAATTACCAAGGAATCTCCAAATTATTCGAGATAATTTTACTATAAATATTAAAAAAGCCGAAAAGTAATTTTCGGCTTTTTTTGTGCTTAATATTTTAGTGTTTATAAAAAAATAATTATTTATTCTTTTATAACTCGAATACCAACATTCTTGCTTTTTATCATTTCTGGATTATTTGAATCGTAAAAATCGTATGCACTGTAACCGTAAGTACCATTTTCATAATATTCAGCTACATTTCCTCCTAAATCATAAACTTCAGCATCACTAATTTTAGTAGCCTTATTTTTACCGACTTTTTCAATTAAATTTGAAGTCGCTTCATTTAATTTTTGTTGAAATTCAATTATTTCATCCAAAGTAATGTCGTAACCAGCCCAATAATTAAGCGTGTTTTCTGTTTTAGCAGCCTTATAAGCAGATTTTTGAAGCGACTTGGCTTCTTCATCATTAGGCAATCTAAATTTTTCACCAGTGATTGAGCTTAACCATTTTAAATAATCTATTGCGTTCTCTTTGGTAACAACTGCTGGATAATTTCCTAACCCGTCTTCATAATTAAAACGTTCATTAAATGATTTAAACTGAGCATTTGTTACTTCAAATTTTCCAATTTCAATAGAATCTTTTTTAACCAAAACAGTTTCAGGAATTAACTTACCATTCATTTCTATTCCATATAAACCATTTTTAGTAATCTTAGATTTTTCAATTTTCAATAAGTTAGCTAAAGGGCTATCCTCTTTAAAAGTTTCATTTTTAGTTGAAGTCTTGTTAAATAAGTACGTATCAATCCATTTTAATTCTTCATTCATTTTTCGCAATTGATGTGTTATTTTTCCCAAACCGTGCGGTTGTCCAGGAAACCACACAAAACGAACAGGTGTTTTACCAACTTGTTGTAATCCTCTGTAATATTCCCAACCCTGGTCTCTAGGAACTGCTCGGTCTTCACTTCCATGAAAAATGATAGTTGGTGTTTTAATTTTTTCAATTTCAAATAGGGGAGACTTTAGTATATAATTTTCATTATAAATTTTGCCATTTATATCATCCCATGGCGCACCACCAAAATAGGACTGGTCAAAACTAACACCAAAGCTACATGTTCCATAATCTGAAGTCCAGTTAACATCTCCTGCACCAGGAGCGGCAAATTTAAACATATTTGGATATCGAACCGTAAGCATGGTTGTAAGTATGGCCCCGTTTGACCAACCCATTGTACCTAGTTGGTTTTTGTCGATCATTTCTTTTTCATCTAAAAGGTCAATTGCTTTAATAATGTCTTCTAATTCTGGTTCATAATAATTACCTTTTATACTTTCAACGAAAGAAAGTCCGTGGTTTGAAGAACCATGATAATTTGGTTTTAATACAAATGCTCCTCTTTGTGCCAAAATATTGGGATACGTACTCCATCGTTCACTCCAAGAATCTGTATCAGTTCCTGAAGGTCCTCCATGAATAGATAAAATTAAGGGATATCGTTTTCCTTTCTCATAATTTTCAGGATAATATAAAATACCATCAACTTCCTCATTATTGTATCCTTTCCAAATTAATATTTCACTTTTAGTTATAGGTTTCTTCGACAAGTTTTTGTTCAATTTTATGAGTTCTTTTTCATTTAAAAATTTATTTTTAGTGATTTCAGAAATATAAAATGTTGGCAATTTAGAAGCTGTAGAGTAATTATAAACCACTTTTTTTCCATCCTTTGAAACAGTTAAAATAGTAGTATGATCATTTTTATCACCTAAATTAATAGGTAATTTAGTCCAGTAATCTCCTTTTTTTTGATAATATGCCAATGTGTTGGTAGCCTTATTAGCCAAGTTTACAATCACATCATTTCCAACAAGGTTAAAACCACGACCAATTCCTAAATCCCATTTCAAATCTACTTTTTTATAAGTGTTCGTTGCAATGGTATAATAATACAGTTCAGAAATACCAGCACCATTCCAAATTGGGTCTGAAGCATATTGAGATACAAAATAAAAACCTAAGTTGTCATTACTAAATTCAAATGAATAGGAAGGAAAATCGCGATCTGAAATTACTTTTGTTACTTCCCCTGTTTCCGTATTTTGCAAAAAGTAAAACGGATCCTGTTGAGCATCTGAAGCGTAACTTCTGCTTCTGTTTTCAGTAAAAACCAACCATTTTCCATTGGGAGAAACTGTATAAGAACTTAATGGTTTTTTGTTATTGGTAATTCTTTTTATTGATTTTTCTTTTAAATCAAAAGCATATACTCTTTTAGGTTTCCAATGTAAAGAATCTTCAACAATTATTACATTATCTTTTGCTTCTTTAAGTTTTTGATCTACTAAAGTTTCACCTTCACCAGAAGTAAAGAAAAATGTGTTTTCGTTTTGCCACTGAATACTGGAAATTCCGTTTTTAAATTCTTTTATTTCTTTTGGTTCACCACCATATATACTTAGTTTCCAAAGTTTTTTACCTTTATCACGAGAAGACAAAAAGTAAATATTCTCACCATCTTTTGAGAAAATCGGACTAAAATCATTTTCATCAATATTTGTTAGTTGAATGGTTTTATAATTTTCTTTATCAAGAACATCCAAACGCGTTAAATAAATATCTGAAATAAATTTATCCTTCTTTTTTGAAGCTTTCTTTTTTGTCCATAACACCATATTACCATTTGGCGAAATTTCAACAGAACTCATTGATTCTGTATTTATAATATCTTCTGGAGTCCAACGGGTTTTATCTATTTCTTGTGCGTTAATTTGGTTGGGTAATTGAAATAGAAGTAGAATAATTGAGAATAAAAAGTAATTATTTTTCATAAAAATTAGTTTGCTAATTTGATAAAGATAGTATTTTGATTTTATTATGAAAAGATAAAAAAATATGAATAGAAATATATCAGATAAATATAAAAATGTCAAATGGAGTGATTTACAATTTAAAACCACTCCATTTGACAACATGTTACATTCGTAAAAAATCTTATTATTTTAATAAGTTTCTTGAGAACTACATTTTTTGATCTATTAAAGCCATCATTTCTTTCTCAGCAGCTATTGTTTTTTTATAAATTTTCTTAGCTCTTTTTAAAATAGCTTCAGCAAAATCTCTGTCTTTAATATCTTTTGCATTGATTCTTACATTGAAATAAGCACCAATTACAGCAGTTCTTGCACATAAAATACCAACACCACCATCAGATAAAGAACTTTGCAAACCTTCCTTTAACATGGCCTGCATAACTTCAATAGAATTATAAGCAGTTTCCATTACCTGAAAAGGAATTTCCGTAGCATATTTAGTTGCATTTTCAATCGCTAGTTTGCGTTCTTCAATTTCTTCTGAAGTAGATTTTGGCATTCTGAATCCATCAATAATTTTATTGAAAGCATTAGTGTCTTCATCTACTAAATACAGTAATCTATTTTTATAAGCTTGACCTTTTACAGCCCAGTCCGAAAAATATTCCCATCTTTTATCCCAACCTGCTTTATGAGCTGAAAGATTGGCAACCATAGTTCCTAATGAAACTCCTAAAGCTCCAACATAAGCAGCAATTGAGCCACCTCCTGGAGCCATTGATTCCCCTGCGGTTTCTTCAGCAAAATCAGAAACAGTAAAGTCTATTAATTTTTTTGTATCGTCTTTTAATAAATATTCTATAATTTTTTCTTTTGGATTGAAAGGCTTTAAATCATCCAAACCTAAAGATTTAACAGCAATTTTAATTTTTTCTTCTTCTGAAATACCAAGAGATCTTTCTTGTTTTTGCAAAAAATAATCTCCTGCATCTAACATTGCTTGTAACGGAATTAATCCTATTAATTCTGATCCAGTAACACGCAATCCTCTTTCAGTCGCAGATTTTACAGTTTCATCAAAAGCAACATGCATTGATGTAATACTGATATTTGTTAAGTTATATGAAATTTGAGCAATCCCATATTCTTCAATATACCATCCAATTCCTTTTACAGCTTTTAATTTTCCAGGAATTCGAACAGGTTCACCATTTTTATCCAATACTTTTTTTCCTGAAATAGCATTGTTTTCATACTTTACTCTTCCAGCTTCACGAATATCAAAGGCAATTGCATTGGCTCTACGAGTGGAAGTAGTATTTAAATTAACATTATATGCAATAAGAAAATCACGAGCAGATATAGCAATAGCCCCAGATTTTACAACATTAGCATTAAATTCTGATGGGCCAAAATCAGGTTTCCAATTTGGGTTTGCTAATTTTTCTTTCAATCCTTCATATTCACCAGATCGGCAACTAGCCAAATTTTTTCGTTTTTCTTCTTTGGCTGCTTTTTCATAAAAATAACCAGGTATTCCCAATTCTTTTCCAACTCGTTCCCCTAATTTATGAGCATAAATAGCAGTTTCTTCTAAAGATATTCCAGAAATAGGAACAAGCGGACAAACATCTGTAGCTCCAAATCTTGGATGTTCTCCAGTATGTTTACTCATATCAATTAATTCAGCAGCTTTTTTAATTAACCTAAAAGCAGCTTCTATTACATTTTCAGGAGATCCAACGAAAGTTATAACAGTTCTGTTTGTTGCCTTTCCAGGATCAATATCTAATAATTTTACACCTTCAACAGTTTCAACAACTGAAGCGATGGTTTTTATTTTTATGGAGTCTCTTCCTTCACTAATATTAGGAACACACTCTATTAATTGTTTATTCATTTTACTATATATTTGGTTGTTCAAATTTAGTGAGTTATTTACTTCTTTTATGTACTATTTCAAAATAATTGAAACATATTTTAGCTTCCTTAGTTTTTAATTTTATTTTTGTCATTTAAGAAGAACTTTATTTTATGAAAAAAGTATTAATTACAGGAATGGCTGGATTTATTGGTCACCATTTAGCTAAATTATTGTTGAATGAAAATTATATTGTTGTTGGTTTAGATAATATCAATGATTACTATGATCCAAAGTTAAAATTGGCGAGACTTGAAGATTTAGGTTTTAATACTTCTTCAATTTTATATAATAAACTTATTGAGATTGAAAACGTTTCTTTTATAAAATTGGATTTAACAGATTTAGAGAATATAAAAACCCTATTTAAAGAACAAGAATTTGATTATGTTGTGAATTTAGCAGCGCAAGCAGGGGTTAGATATTCTTTGAAAAATCCGCATTCATATGTGGATAGCAATATTACAGGGTTTTTAAATATTTTAGAAAGTTGTAGAGCCTATCCTGTGGAACATTTGATATTTGCTTCATCAAGTTCTGTATATGGGTTAAGTGAAGAAATTCCTTTTCAGGAAGATAATTGTACCGATCATCCTTTAGCAATGTATGCAGCAAGTAAAAAGGCTAATGAAATGATGGCACATTCATATGCCAATTTATATAATATTCCATCAACAGGATTGCGATTTTTTACGGTTTATGGACCTTGGGGAAGACCAGATATGGCCTTGCATATTTTTACAAAAGCAATGGTTGAAGATAAAGAATTTGAAGTTTTTAACAATGGAAATATGAGTAGAGATTTTACTTATGTAGGAGATATTGTTGAAAGTATCAAGAGACTAATTCCTTTAGCGCCAAAAGAAAATAATCCTGATTTTAATCCAAAAAAACCAGTTCCTTCAAAAAGTTCAAAAGCCTATCAATTATTTAATATAGGAAATAATAGTCCGGTTGCTTTAATGGATTTTGTAAAAGCAGTGGAAAAGGCCTTGGGTAAAAAAGGAAAGATAGTATTTAAACCAATGCAACCTGGAGATGTACAGTCTACTTATGCGAATGTGGAAAGTTTGTTCAACTATATCAATTTCAAGCCAGAAACAAAATTAGAAGATGGAGTTAAAGCATTTGTTGATAAATACTTGGAGTTGAATAGTTAATCACTTTGATGTTTGATGAATTTTTTACCTTCATTATGAAATAACATTTTACTTTTCTGTTTTAAATCGATATTAGTATTGGAAGATCTATCCAAAATGAAAAATTAAGAGTTAAGAACAATGCTAAATTTCTTTTGGGTTCTCTTTCAAAATCATATATTTACAAAAAAAAATATTAAAATTAATAGTCAAAACCTCAAGAATTCTGACTGTTAACATATTTATATGAATAAAGACACTACAAATACCAACGAATGGTTATTTGAAATAACCCCAAAAAATAAATTATTTACACTGAACTTAAAGGAAGTTTGGCAGTATCGCGATTTATTGATGCTTTTTGTAAAACGTGATGTAATTACGGTATACAAACAAACTATTTTAGGTCCGCTTTGGTATTTAATTCAACCATTGTTTACATCGGTTATATTTACCTTAATATTTAACAACGTAGCTAATATTTCAACTGGAAGTGTACCGCCATTTTTATTCAATTTAGCGGGTATTACCATATGGAATTATTTTAAATCTTGTTTTTCGGGAACCTCAAGTACATTTAATGCTAATGCAGGTATTTTTGGAAAAGTATATTTTCCTCGAATTATTATGCCAATTTCTGTAGTTATCTCAAATTTAGTTCGTTTTGGAATACAATTTTTAATTTTTGCAGCGTTTTATTTGTATTTCTACTTATATGGGGCAGATATAAGTTTAAATAAATACACCATTTTGTTCCCTGTAATGGTTCT